>Ga0209208_10009691_pt1 | contig 12619 bp, 3 predicted proteins | sample S1TSphfallax_3_FD_187694 | JGI IMG/M metagenome (GOLD analysis project Ga0209208, IMG submission 187694) | Host-associated microbial communities from peat moss isolated from Minnesota, USA - S1T2_Fd - Sphagnum fallax MG (SPAdes) (version 2) | ecosystem: Host-associated > Plants > Peat moss >...
TTTTAATTTTGGACTTTTTGGTATATAAAGAATTTTATATATTAAATTCTTACACAACTTCATAGTTCTATTAAGGTGCATTCACACTTAATGTTAAGTTAGTGTTAAGTGAAAATCTAGGTGGCATCTTAGGTGGTACCCAATGTCAAATGGGTAATTGTTTAATATTAAGTGAATGTTAACATAAAATCTTAATGGTAAATGGCTTTAGGTTCTAAATGACTAGCTTAGCTTGGTGTTAGAGGACTTAATACGGGAGTCCTTAACATCAAGTGTGAATGCACCTTTATTTGTCGTTGTGATGAGTATGTTCAAAACTAATGTGCTTGTCTGTAGTAGGCCAAGGTTTGATTCCAGATTCTTGTAATCTAATAATTCAGAATTTTGGACAATAGAATTTTTTTTTAATTAAAAAACTTTGACAAAATAAATAATAATTTAATTTATACTGAAGTCGCCCATGTACTATGGTAGCAGAGCCCAGGTAGAGAGTTATTATGACTTCCACCTTCTTTCCTCCAAAGCAAATCCACTTTTGCTCCTAAGGGTGATGGCTCAATGGTATGGTCCCTCTAATTGGTATAACTAGGGGTATGTCACACTGTGGCCTTGCCATTTACATTAAAAAGTATCTTAAAGCAAAAGAAGAGTTATGGAAACTCAAATATATTTCACCATGCAAAACTATAATCTTCAAAAAATCCTCTAAAAGAAACCGAAATCCTTCAAGATACTATAACTAGTCTTCTAACTAATCTCAAGTTTCAACACAAGCCAAAATATCATCTTTCAAAAATCCTCATATAGAAATAGACCTATTATTATTATTACCTAGTAGGGGCCAAAATCCCTTAAGCTACTATACTCTATAATGAATCTAAACACAATATCCTTGCCTTCGGTAGGCGAGGCCAACAACAAAGGTCCGAGGTTCAAATCCAGTGATGAGCAGGTGAGAGAGTCTTGTCCTGTTCTCTACCAATGGGCCTGATATCACCAACAGCTTGTTGTTGCCTAAAAAGATTCAACAACAACATGAATGGCTCTTCTTTGGGGAAGTGGCTAAATCTCTCTTTGGATGGCTTATTCACTTACTTAGAGTTTACACATCAAAAGCTCAGTTGGCTATGGCTATCATGTGTGTGTGTACTAAGCAACCCTGAGATTCTAGAGCATGCATGCATGCATGACCCACACACTAAAGCAATCTTTGATCTTACACCGGACCTCCTTGCAACATGGCTACAAGGAAAGGCCCTCCTGAGCTTTGATTGCCTTTGAAGCTTTTAATTAACTAACAACCCACTTAATTACAGGGGGGACAGAACAAACACACAGAATGCACAAGGGAACAAAATCCCTTAAGCTACTATACTCTATAATGAATCTAAACACAACAATATCCTTGCCTTGGTAGGCAAAGCCAACAAACAACAAACAAACTCTGCAGGCTCTCTGACTGCACAACTACCCAAAGAGCTTTTTGTCTAGCAACCTAACTTTCCTTCTGTAATGTTTTTCATATTTCACATCCTCTCTCTCTCCTTTCTTGTAGTCTATTTTATTGTGTTCTAGGCACTGAGGAGGTTAACAGTAAGTGCTCTAATTAAACATTACCTAGCTAAAAGACCTCCTCTGATTTCTCCTTGTGTATCTAAAGAGCCCCTTTGCAAAGCCAGAAAGTGTAAAATCCCTTAGGGCTTTCAACAAATGGAAAGTCTCACTCCGCTTCCTAATCCATCTTTCGTAAATCTTGATGACATTTTTTGGTGATACCCATTGAGGAAAAACAAGTAGTGAGGTTGCTCTTTATGTTTGATAAAGCAAAGCAGGCAAGGGCATTAACAAAATCAAGCAGCACTTGACTGACTATCGCCTTGAACGTGCAAGCCCTTCTTTTGGTATTGTCCTTTCCCTTGTGCTTTAACTTACTCCTTGTGGGTATAGATGAAACCCCCACAAGGAGTAATTCCTTCACAAGGTGTAAGCTTCAACAAGCAAATTTACATTTCACACTCCCCATAACAAACCATGAACCTCATGCTAGTCTCAGAGATAATCCAAGGTGAATTTTTTGTTCTCTTGTCAGGCTTGGCTTTTTTGCTTTGATGAAAGAGTGGAGCCTACAACCCTCCCCTCCCCCCATATGTCTGAACACCATCTGCTAGTTTTGCCTGGAATCTAGCTTTGTTGTTCCCTTCCCCTTTAATGTTTTTGGCTGGTGAGTCAGAGGTTGAAGAACTCAACCCACAAGCAAGTTAATAGGCACTAGGCTACTAGAGTGAATGAATCAATCCCCAGGAATTGATTCCTACTTTCATTGCATTGCTATTTATTGTCAAGCAGAACTAGAGACAAAGGGACTTGTGGGTGTGGCTAAATTTAAACCCCAAGGTCAAATGGATATGGTGTGGTATTGTTGTGTTGGTCCACCATCTTTGAATGTCTTGTTTCACTAGGAAGGACCAAAAAACCCACCTCATGAGAACTTTTTATCTCCAAGGAAAAACATTGCACAAGACCATCATAATTACTCTAGGCACCCCTTAGTTCATTAGTTGGCACCGTGGCAACTAAATGAACTAATAAACTATTATGGTCCATAGAGATGGTAGGTGGTAAGCTTACTTGGCTTGGGTGGTTCCAAAATTCCACACACTAGTATCATGCATTTTAGATGGGACTCACACAATCATGTTCTTGACCAGATTGTCACCAAAAATCATGTGTGTGGATTTGGAAAGAAGATTCAACTCTGCCTAGATAAGTGTGATGATGCCAATGAGAAGAATTTATGTGATGTGGGTCATGTGTATAGGCTAATGCCTCTAGCCTTCCTCCCTTAACCCCACTTTCCTTACCTCCCATGTTATGGGATTCATTCATTTTGGTTTCCACATCAAGACATTTTGACTACCTAGTACTTTCGATTGAGATTAGTTAACTTGAACTCCACACTTGAAGTGATGATCGAATCGACATGAGGTCGAAATATTAATACTTGGATTGAGACTATCATAGTATTTGGGTGGCTTCAGCATAAATTAAATTATTTTCAACTTTGTTGAAATTTCAAAAAAAATTCAGCCTTTTTTTTTCTGAAAATTTCAAAAACACATTCAATCTACCAGCCAATTTTAAACCAAGGACTTGCCTGATCAAATCAGTTATTTTACATCTATTTGATCACTAAGGTAATGAAATATCTTTAAAATACTAATGAATTTTTATTACATATGTTACACATATATCAAAAATTTCAGAATTAAAAAGGTAGCTGCTGAACTAAAAATTCTAGATTAAAGTAATTATTCAGCAGAAAACTACCAAAGCCGCCCAAGGACTATGATAATTAATTTGTTAACATAATACTCATGTATTTTTATGTATAGGAGATGGGTTTAAGTATAGACCCTTCTAAATTTGAAGCTCTTGTAGGCCAAGTGGAAGGGGTTGAAAATCTGGAAAGGTTTATACCCTGACCTTTCATGTGTGTAAAGAAAGGACGAATTTTATGTTGGTATCTTTATGATGATTTTTTAATCTTTTGGCATTTTTTACTTTTTTTTTGGGCCCTTAAAAGCACCATTGTGCTTTCATCTTTATTTATTTATTTTTTGCTTTTACACCTTTTTACACTTCTCTCTATTTAAGTGGCATTGCTTTCCTTGTTTCTTTTTGGATTTTTCTTTTTCCTCTTGTTGTCCAATCTTTTAATGCTCAAAATTTGTTGTAGCTAGAATATATATTGTTTTTATTGAGGCTTTGTTGTTTCTTGTTGTTTGAATGATGGAAGAATGTTGTTGATCCTTTGTGTTCTCTATCATTGCAATAGTTTTGAAGGAGGATGTTTTTGGATGATTGTTGTTGGCATGTATCTTTGGGGATTTCATTTTTAGTGGAAGAGTTTTGGTTATTACATGTGTTGAACATTTGTGGGATTGTTCATGTTGTGCAAATCATGAGCTTTTTGTCTCATTTGTAACTCATCGCTTGTATTATTAATTTTTTTTTTTAATTTGCTCAAATTTGTAACATTCATGAACGATGTTTTCACTTTCATCATTGTTTGTTGAATGCTTGACTTTTGTTGGCTTCTTGTTGGCTCTTTGCAATAGATGTTTCAAATAGTTTTTTTGTAAATATATGTTTCTTGGTTGTTTTAGATAGGGTAGTAATAATCTATTTTGCAAATTGCTAATGCAAATTGCACATTATATGTCATCCTTCTTTTGATATATCCTCCTTTGCATTAGGAAGATGAAAAAGAAATGAAATGAAAAGTAGAAATAAATAAAAATATGTAAAAAGAAGAAAATGAAAACAATAATTTTTGAAATCCAAAAGCCCCAATTGACACCTTGACTGAAAGTGAAATCTTTGACTCAATAAAGTCCTCCAAAATACATTAAAAAAAATTCATTGATTCTTTATGCTTGAGAAAATACACACAAAATAACACACGAGATTGGAAAACAATGCCCCAAAATATTATGACCACATTAGTTTTCTTAATATATTTCAGAAATTAATAAAATGAAGGAAACATAATATCAACATCCCAAGTTTGGTCATTATTGGGTGTAAATTCTATTTAAATAAAAAAATAACATTACATTTAATTGGGGAATGAAACTTAAATAACCACAAAATTCAATATGAATTTCACCATGTCTTTGTTTCTTTTCCTAAGTGCTTTCACTATTATTGTATTTACCATTGCCATAATTAATTCAAATCATTTGTATTAGATATTATGCCACCAAGTTCCAACCTATTATAAGCTAGAATTTTGTTGTAACATCATCTACATTGCACCACCTTTGCATGTTGTAAGGGAATCATGAACTTTAAATAGACCTTGAATTTTGAAAAACATAAAATTTTAAATTTTAAAAGATTTGAATTTTTTAAGATGTGTTTAATAGTCCCTTGTTACTAGAATGTTTTTGAAACTTAAAAAGTTTGTATTATGAAAATTAAGGGGCCCTTTATGAAAGTAATGTTGTTGAATGAAGCTATTAAATATATTTTCTCAAACCAAAATTCAAAATTGAAACATGTAATAATTCAATTTAAACTTTATAACATTCATAACACAACTTACCATGATTAACATGCCATTAAAATGACACCACTTAAACATAGTGAAAACAAATTGTAAAAAGTTGGCCTTTTGACATTGATTCATTTTGACCCATACATATTCTTACACAAGCCTCCAAATTTCCCAACTATTATATGGTCTTTTCAAGCCTACCTTTGATCATGCAAGTATGGTTGAATGAAACACTCGTATAGAGGTTGTAATTATTTGCCCATTTACTAATTACTGATATTGCAAATTTTTATTTTAAAAAAAATCATAACCAAGATGATAACCTCGAAATATTTTCCTAGGACTGAAATATTCTATGAAATAAGTCCTCCTTGTTATTTATTATTTTCTCTCATAAATTAGTAAATGGAAAAAGAAAATTGAGGTTTATAGTTTATTGGACATGGAAAATGGGAGAAAAACCAATCACAAAATCATTCCACATTGCATTGCAATTTGCCATAAAAAAAATTGTTCTCAAAAATTTGCATGCACATGTTAGCTTTATGGTGTTCATTCTATGAATGCTTGAGCTTGTCCCTCTTGAAGTTTATCCAGGAGGAAAGGGATCATTGAATGAATTCAATGTGACAAGGACAAGGTTTGTTTGTGGCAAAAAAAGTGATTTTTAAACCTGAAAAATCTGATTTTGAGGTATATAATGGATTTTAAAATAAGAAAATGACCCAAATTAGCCAGAAATTTGAAAAAAATTAAATTATAAATCACCAGATTTTTACAATTGGCTCCAACAAATAGCCAAATTGTGAAAGGGTGGTCCTTTAAATTTTAAAACTTTCATATCTTGTTTATAGCCAAAATTGACTAAATCTTTGTTTGAATGAAGTTCAAAATTTGCTAAATAGAATGCATTGTATGAAGTTGATGGATGTTACAAAGTTGCTATTTGATCAAGGTATGTTTAGGTTCATGATAATGCTTGCCTTGAGTTTTATAGTGGGCAAAGCTCACAAGTGGGGGACATTCCCAAAATGGTTTTAGGGTTCTCATAGGCCCATTATTTTGGGATGGGCCCCACATGTGAACTTTACCCTATACAAAAACCGGTCATCAAAATGTCGTTTATGAACTTCATCAAACTTAAAAATTTTGCAATCCTGCAAACAAAAAAAACAAAAGTTGGAATGATGCTCTTAAACCAAACCCATTCACATGTTGTGTACAAATATGATGCAATTTAATTGCTATAATTAGTTTTACCAATTCAACACTTTTTGTGCAACTTAGACAATACCATTCAAGTGTGTGGTTTGATGCCTCCAAAAATGACTCTTGTCAAAAAAACCCACATCACAAATATTGGTAACTTGTCTTCTTGGTTGAATCACTATGAGATTTTGTACATTGTGATGGTTTTTGGGATTAGGCTAAGCATTTTTGTCATGTTGAATTTCATATGAAACAAGGGGGTGTGTCACAATGTGGCCTTGCCATTTACGTTTAAAAAGTATCTAAAGGCAAAGAAGAATAATGGAAACTCAAATACTTCACCATGCAAAACTATAATCTTCAAAAAATCCTCCCCAAAAAAAAAACCCCCAAAATCCTTTGAGATATTATAACTCTTTAGCTAATCTCAAGTTTGAGCACAAGCCAAAATATCATCTTTCAAAACTCCTCATATAAGGGTCGAGTAGGGGCCAAAATCCCTTAAGCTACTATACTCTATAATGAATCTAAACAAAATATCCTTCCCTTCCCTTGGTAGGCAAAGCCAACAAATGTCGGGGAAAATTTTACAATAATGGTGGGGTGCTTTATGGTTCCTTTTTCTTCACAATGAATTTCTTCATTTGTGCCAAAAAAATAAAAAAATAAATTTTATTTTATTTTTTCTACGATAATCAGACAATTGCATGAACAATGAAAATATTTACATACTAAAATGTAAATATCTATCCTTTCTTCAAAACATTTCTTTGTAGCATATCTAGGTAAAGATTATTCACATTGGTCAAGTGCAGTTTCACTAAAGGAATATGATAATGGTTCAGCACTTTCAAATAGAGAATTTGATGCAGAGTCTGTGTGTCTGTGTCTCTCTCTGTAATGTTTGCTCAACCTGGAATCTTTTGCAATTATGGAATGGAGTCTGGACTGGAATGGGATTGAAATAATATGAACTATGAAATCCCCAAAAATTATTAAAAGTAGTAAAGTAAGTTACATTTGTGCTTTCAACTTTGTGCTTTCAAGTTTTTTTTATCAAAGAAGAAGAAGCTTTCAACCTCAGCTCACTACCTAATGTACAAGTGTCACCCAAGGTGGTGCCAATAAAAATAATGTCCCCAAATTCTCAAGACTTGTCAGTAAATTAAAGATGAGTTGCTCAGCTTTGTGATTGTCCTTGGGCTGTTGGCTTTTTGGTTTTGTTTGTTTTGGGGCACAAATGAAAAGAATTTATTGCAAAGAGAAAAAAACACACACAACTGGGCAAGCAAGGCCCACCACTAGGGAGCTATTGGCATTTTGACTCCCACAACCTGAAGGCTAAAATTGCAAGACTTTGGGTGATAATTTAGAAGCTTAAGCATCCTCCACACATAAGAGTCAAATGGCTTGCACACTATAAAACAGTACAAGCTCTGGCATCTAGTGCCAGATTACACATAGGCCATTTATGCTCCTAGTGTTAAAAAATTTAAAATATTAAACAAAAATTAAAAAAAAAACCTTCTATGATATCATTTTAACTCCATTTCCATAACTTATTGCTAGCAATTTGGCCACAATGAACTAACAGGCATGAGGTATGGATGGATAGATGGATGAATGGTGGGTGGACATGAAACACTTTTCCATTGGGTTCCAGTTCCCTAGTTAAGAGTGGTTAGCTCCATTTGCTGCTTTTACTATACTACCTACTTAACAACCCACTAGCCCTTACCTATGTACTAACCATTTACATACATATCTACTCACCTAATAGTCACCTATTGTCCTATTTACCAGACCTATGTTTTTATAAGTGAGGTTACCAAGGTGAAAGCCGATATCAACTGAGTTAGGGTTCATCAACAACAAAATATAACATGCTTCCATTTTCCAATGGATGGTGCACCGGTGGCTATTCATCCACACTCTTTGCTCTTAAGTGTTTTTTTTTCCTGGCAAAATTTATCCATTTATCAACAAAGAAATTAGGAAAATTTTGGTTTCCAAGTGTAAACTTGATTAATTTTTCTATTTGAGAAAACATATATTTCCAAGATTTTGAGCCCATATGCACCATAATGGAAAATCTTCAAGGCAATTTGCAATTCAAAATGGATTATAATTGTAAATGTTCACATTTGTGAATATGCCTAAATAATTATTAATATACTTATGATATTGATTATAATTGCAATATATTAATATCATGAAAAATACAAACTAAGTGGGTCATTCAATTATGAATTATTTATCAACCAATGCCTAATTTAGTTGCACACACTTTGAACAAGAAGAAAACAAGATGAGGTCCTATGTGTTCCAATGGTATACTTTAGTTATATTAAATTAATGGAGTTATACCATAGTTTCAAAAGTGAAATGCATGAAACATAAATATCTAAATTGAAAATAATGTGATAAAAATAATTTAAAAGGATGTTGCTATTCAACATCCTCACTCAACGAACTATCAAATTAAGCATTTAATCATGCCCATAGAACATTGGAAATGTTCATACTTGTCATGAAAAAATCTTTTAGTCCATACATTTAAAATTATGTCTTTAATGTTGCAATACACCAATTCAATGAAACCTTCATTAGTTTTGTCTTGCACCAAATGATGATGAATTTCAATATCCTTTGAACACGAAATTGTTGTGTTGTAATTTTAATCTTAAGCTCACAATCAAAGCTAGTGCATGAGAAAGAATGTGGGCTGAAAACTTGTTATGGGGCTCATGCATTTTCGCACTTGTGGGAAAGTGCAAAAGTGCTAAGCCCCAAGATTTCCCAAGTGATAATCATTTTAGGAAAGAATCACTTGGCAAGTTGAAATCTCAGAGTCTTTCACATCTTTGGAACAAAATTGCATATAACAAATATTGTCAAAATTGGGCCTTTTTATATCATTCAAAGGGTTTTGAAATGCAAATATAAAAAATGGGTTCAAATCCTCCATTTACATATATGAAGTTCAAATTATATGTCCAAAAAAATGGTGAGAGTCAAATTAACAATTTGATTGCCAACCACTAAAACCCAAAAAGTAGGGCTCAAAAGACCTTTAATTGAACATATAATATAACATTGGAAAAATCTTTTCAAAGGATATAAAATTTCATTTTGAAGCTCCTTAATCAAAGATTGTATTTATGAATAATGAGCTTCATAACTATATATTTTTAGGAGTTGTGGGGATTTCCATTTTAGAGTCTTGGGAATTTTAACCACTTTGATGTAATGCCTATCACCAATCACAAAATATATTAAAAGGACAAAATTGGTGCATCCTCCCAAAGGTCTTAGTTGTGCGAATTAAATGAATTTAGATTGCATGTGATGAAATCTTTATATCATTTGGTTTCAATTTTTACTAACCAATTTGTTGTTTGGTTTGTGAATGTTAATTTGTTTGTGAGCTTAATCAAACATCTTCACTTGAACTCCCATTTTAGAGTTTCCACGCACCTTCCTAACCCTCAAGTGTGTAGAGCTAAGGAATGTGCCCTAGGTTGCATTTTGTCACGACATTGGGAATTGGAAAGGTGTTTATAATCACCATACCATTTGACAAGCTCTTGGTTGTGTCATGTTGGGTGCTTTGATATACAACCTTATTTGTCATCGTATATGGCAAAGTGTTTCATGATTACCAACGTTTCCCACAAATGATGAAAGCCACATCGCTTACATTGCTACTTGGGAATCTACCACATTAAAAATAATTATTGATGACATGTAGCAATAAAAGCCTTCTTCTATTCCAATTGATAATTTTATTTCCCAATTTTTTTAAAAATGATGTGGATCAATAGTAATCAATATTACCTACCCAATTTATGTCATAATAAACACACATTTGTATGTTTTATAAATATATTACAATTTTTACATGAATAGTGATCTTGGTAAGAAAAATGACCCAATTTTTTTCAAATGCTTGGCTATGGTAGGCACCCTTTCAAAGCACATTTGGCCCAAAATATTCCTTTCAAACTTTTGGCTATGGTGCCATTTCATCCATGCAAATGTTGTCAAAACTTTGGCCATGTTATGCATCCTTTTCAAATGTACTTGGTTCATGATGTACCCAATTGAACCTTGATTATGTTAGGTACCCCTTTCAAACTACAACTAGCCCATAATCCTCCCATTAAAAAAATGGTTATAGTAAACATTCCTTTTCAAATTGCACACAACCCATAAAAGGGTTTGATTAAAACCTTGGTTATGGTAGGCACCCATTTTGAAGCACACATGGCTACACATGTTGTTGTCAATTTTTTTGATTATAACATCCACCCTTTTTGGAACACATTTATCCTATAAGATTATTGTTAGAACCTTGGCGAAGCCCATAAGGTTTAGCCCTTAAACCAAACTTAGTTTTCATGTTTTAAAAGAATGTCATCTTAAAAAAAAATCATCAATGAAGGTCAAAAAACAATTTGTGCCTTACAAGAGATTATTCCCATGGGACCACACAAGTTTGTGTGCACTATCTCAAGAATTATCTTTGTTCAACAACCCACAATTAAAGGAAATAGGTACAATGGTGGTGTTTACCATAGACACATCCATCATAGAGAACTCAAGCCATGATTTCCATTGAAATCTATAAATTCAATAATATTATTTTTGGACATGGTTGTTAAGCCTTGCATATAAACATGTTTGAGTTTTTGATGTCGTAGATCATACTTTTAAAGTGTGGCACTATAATATATTTAGCTACTTGGGATGAACCTTTAAACTTTTTTTTAGTCTTGCTTTATCTTGTGACATTCTTTTACCACAATGGTAGAAGCTCTTTTATTCTTTGGTTTCTCATTCCTCGATTTCCTTCAATCTATATCCCTTTTGAACTTCCCAAAAACAATCTTAATAGTTAGTGTTTATTGCAACATACTATGGTTAACTCTTCTCACTTAGATCATAATTATTTTTGCAACATGTTTACAACTATTGTTCACATACAAACTCCATGGACAATTTATCAATTTGGGTAGTAAGCAAAACAACCAAGGTATGGAAAGAGGGTAATGAAATTTTAAAAAGTATAAATGCCAAGTCCATTTAAAACTTGAGGATGAATGTTTGCCAATTCATTACAATCATCCAAAGGTTATCAATGTGAGATTGCATGGAAGTGCTTACATTCATTTAAAAATTGGAGAGCTCCTAATGTAGTTGTAATCAATTAGCAAGATGTCATCTTTTGAAGGGTGCACTCTCTTAAGCTGTTCCTAATGTCCTTTGCACTTTTTGCATGTTTTCACAGTGTAACAAAAAATCAATGTTATTTAAAAATATTGTCCCATCAACGAATTCTCCTTCTTCATAAACAAATGATGTTCAATAATGCCTATTTAAGGATGTATACCTCCAAACTCAATCTCTCATGGAAAAAATCTTTTGAAATGATCTCTCAAAAAAACTTCTTATGTGAAAAAAATTCCTTTTTTGTTTTCCAAGTATAAGAATTACTGTCATTTTCAATACCTTAGGCATCAAAACTATGCGTTGTGATTAAAACATTGCTAAAAAAGAAAGAGCCAAAAAATTTAAACTTTTCAATTGAACAACTATAGATTGCAACTCTAATCTCTCCTTTTGTAAATAATTGGATTTCAATACCATGTTGAAAATTGACAGTGGAACAATGAGAAAATATAAATTTAAAAAATCACTTATTTTTATAAGCTTTTCATCTAACCTTAAGATCACAAATTGTTAAAAACTGATGATCCCCCTTTGAGCTTTGACCTTATTTTAAAATAAGAGATGAATATTCCATGCAATTGTTGCTTCCCTTTCTTTCATGCACAAGGTCATCATACCATGTAGTGAAATATTTTAACTATATTTATTTAACTAAAATATCCCATAGTTTCAAAAGTAAAATGCTTGAAACACAAATATCTAAAAAAAAATAACTTGAGAAGATGTTGCTATCCAATATTTTCAATTTAGTTGAAGACAAAGGAGAAGATTCAAATAAACATTATTTGCACAAATATAGATGTTTATAGGAAACGAAGGTTGACCATGGCATGTGTTCATGGTTTTGTCTCTTAAACTAAACCCTAAACCCTTGAAATAGGTTGCTCATCTGGTGTAATGGCTTTGTGCCTTATGGCAAGTTCAAAGTTTCAACCCAAATGTGTACAATACTGCCAGGGTTTTACTAGACAAATACACCAAGAAATTTGTTGTTATTATTATTATTTTCATTTTTGTCTGTGATACAAGGGATTTTTATTGTGTGAGTATTATGTTTTCCAAAACACTTGCCTTTTGCATATGCAAAATTGTGCGATGTAAGGCTACATCAAAATACAC
>Ga0209208_10009692_pt1 | contig 12619 bp, 15 predicted proteins | sample S1TSphfallax_3_FD_187694 | JGI IMG/M metagenome (GOLD analysis project Ga0209208, IMG submission 187694) | Host-associated microbial communities from peat moss isolated from Minnesota, USA - S1T2_Fd - Sphagnum fallax MG (SPAdes) (version 2) | ecosystem: Host-associated > Plants > Peat moss >...
CCTCCTGGCTTCATCATGATCCATGATTCCAGCAGATGTTGTCAAAACAATGTATCCAAACTGTAGACACAGACAAGCAGATCATCAGCAGACATATTTCAGCAGGAAGACCCCAGACTGCAAGAGCTATCAAAATGGTGAAAAACCCAAAACCTTACATCAAGATTGGTCATTTCAATGTCAATGGTCTATGGCAAACATTCCCAGGTACCTGCAGGTATGCAACCTTCAAGAAGGGGTATGCAACCTTCAAGAAGGCACAGACACTTACATGTTCAGGGGGTTACCTCGAAGTGTGGTTGGAAAGTCCCTGACCTCCAAACAAGATTTTGTGCATACAGTGTTTGCTAAATACCTGAACCCTAAACCACACATAGATAACCAGACACAGCAAATACTAAGTAAGAGAGAGAAAAACCTGACGAGAAGGTAGAAGCCGGGCAGTCCAGTCTTCAAGCTCTGCAACTCCAATATTGTAACGAGGACTGATGACACCACACTTGTTCAGCCTCCCATTAAGCTCTACCACAATCTTCCCAGCTCTGTGGTCATCAACCAACTCAAACTCACCAATATAACCTGCCAAGAAACAGGAAATCCATCACCATTGCTACACAAAAGGTAACATCATCATTACTGCTTTATAAATTTCTACAATGTAAACCATACCCTTCTTGTGCACTATTCAACTGGGAAGAAAAAATGTAGCACAACAGCCACACAGTTCTTTCAATTTCTATCTCATGCAGTTCTGGATAGACAGACACATCAGCAACTCCTCGCGACATATTGCTGAATGAAAGAATACTTAACAAAGGAATCCAAGCAAAAACTGAAGAAAGCTTGCTCTACACAGATAGACTGAGGAACAATATATTTCAAAGCTTCAACAAAGTTCTTCCTTCAATCACTGAACTTTTGTCTGTGAAAAAAAGTCGTCTGCCCAAACAAAAAAAACTTCATTTGGATTTGACAAAAGCAAACTCAGATATAAACAAGTTTCTTAACACTTGGAAGGAATGGAAATACCCTAATGCAGCACCTATCCTCTTGTTTGACAAGAAGTTATTTGTTTTCATATGTAGTGTGAGGCGAAGACATTTTATTGTAACAGTAAGTCCATTCTGTGGCTGGGCCAGCCACAGAAGAGGCAGTGCTAGGAAAACAAAGGAAAAGCAAGAGATAGATTTTTAGGGTTTTCTTTTATACTACCATGCTTCTGCATGACGGTCAGGAACTTGATGATGACTTTGGAAGACGGCTTAAGAAGCACCTGCCGCTTTCCCCGCTTCTCAGCATTGAACATGTTCTTCAGTGCATCGTTGAGAACACTGATTCTCACCATCGCAACCCCTTCTTCCTGTTTACGCAGCACATCATCATCACGCAACCATTCCTCACCATTCCTCCCAATCTAAAATCTCCCTCCCATCTCTTCCTCACAGCAACGATCCAAAATGGCAGAACCGTTTGAGAGACCAAGCTCTTGACACTAACTCAGTGGCTGCGGCTGCTGATTTATCTTCGCTGCACTCTTCTCTTCAAACAAATTTCAGATCCTCTACAAAGTGCAAAAAGGAGAGGACAGAAGTAGACGTACCGAAGCAGCAGCCGAGTATGCAAGCGAGGAGGCGGAGGAGCAGCTGCAGTGCACGAGAAGCGGCAGCGGCAACAGGGGCGACGAAGGGCGTGAAGAGGTCGGCTTTTGCGCAGCGTTCTTGCAAATAGCGAGAGGGAGAGAGGGGGAGGGGAAGAGACACGGCTACCCAGACCTAAAACCAGGTTCGGATTAGGTTCGGCAAGTGGTTCGAAAAATCCTAACCTAGAATCTGAGGGGATGTACGAAATAGACGATTTATCATCCTGAAGAATCCATGCAACAATTTCAAGCCAGAAAATATTTTGATTTCTAAATTTTGCCAAACTTTGTTACATGACTTCTTTTTTTTTTAAACAAGAAAGTGATTTTCTATTTTTATTTATTTATTTCTTTTTTTCTTGTGATGTAAACTTAGCCAACTTTCTTACAAGAAAGTGGGATTTAATTTTTAATTTTTAATTTTTAATTTATTTTTTATAAATTTTTTTTGGGTAAGGAGTGGGGTCAAAAAAATTTGGATGTAAAAACTTGCCCAACTTTATTACAAGCAAAAGACAAATTTAGAACATAAAACTTGTCAAAACTTTATTTGCAAGAATATTAAAAAAACAAAAAATGGAGAGAACATAAAAACCTTCTTTTTTAATATAAAAACTTGCCAAACTTTAATTCATTTTTTTGTTAGTTTAGTTGTTAAAATCCCAAATCCTAAATAATGAAGTTTTAAACCCTAACCCTAATTTGCTTGTTGAAATTGCAAGCGTGTCCCTTTTTCTTCCAATTTGTTTTTTGATAGAATCTTGATACCTAATATTCTTCCATTTTGCATAAAAATTGCAAGATTTGTTATCCCCTTTGCTTCCAATTTGTTTTAAAGGTGATCTTGATACCTAATATTCTTCCAGTTTGCACAGAATTTTGCAAGATTTATTCACAATATGATGCATGCAAGTGAGTAGCATTTTGCACTTTGAAGCTTAATTGCAAGACGTATATACTTCATGGGAAACTATAATTTTTTTTTCTCGTGATACCCAACAGTACTTCCCAAGAGGAAAAACAACAACAACAATGAGCATTTTATTTTGAACTTTTGCTCACCATTTTAGCAATTTTTTCATTCAACCCAACAATCTGCCAGTTTTCCAACGTCGTCTGGGAATGACTGGATTGTCCCGTTGCAGTTGTGTAGCCATTGCGAAACATTGAAGAAGAATGGAAACAGTGACTAAGGTACCTGGAGGATTCAAATACAACTAACAACAGATGAAAACAATCGTGGAGAAGGAATGGCGATTGGGTTATCTGGAGGAATTCATAAACAACCAAGAATACAACAGATTGAAACAAACGTCACAAAGAAGGGTAACTTGACACCTGCAGGATTCATATACAAAACAAGTAACAGATCAAAACAAACATGAATAAGAATGGTGACTTGTACCTCTGCAGGACTCATACACAAAGCAAAGTGACAGACAGATTGAAACAAACATGAATAAGAATGGTGACTAAGTACCCTGCAGGATTCATATACAAAATGAGCAACAGATTGAAATGAAGATTGAGAAGAATGAATGGGGGTACCTGCACAACGGGTGCCTAAGCTACCTGCATAACTCACTTATACAACAAGCAACAGATCAACACAAAACAAAACATCAAGAAGAATGGATGGTGAGAAGGGACTTGCAAGCAACATACAACCAAGCATCAACAGATGGAGACGAACATCAAGAAGAACGAATGGTGAAAAGGGACCTGCAGACAACATACAACCAAAGCAACAGATCGACACAATGCATCAACAAGAACGAATGGTGATAGGGTTTAGGGTTTAAGGTTCAAAGCATTTGCAGGTTTCATGTATGCAAGAAGCAAACAGATTGAAACAAACGGGCAAAAAGCATGCAATGATGGATAGGTAAGGTACCTACTTGCAGGAGTCACATAGACAACAACAACAACAACAACCAAGCAACAGATCACAACAAACTTGTCAAGGAAAATGCTGACAGAATTACCTGCTGCAGCAATTTGTATAATACCTAAAAACCGAGCCATGGATCGAAAGGAACATCGAGGAAGAATGGTGACTAAGTCACCTGCGGCTACTGCAGCATTGATATATATATATATATATATACAACCATTGAGCAGACAGAGAGACAAAGACTATCCCTTGCTCGATCCAGAGTGCACATTTTTTACTGCAAATCCTTTGTTTTCCTCTCAACAAGCTCTCTGGAACTAGTGTTCAGAACAGATCTATTCCTGCTACTGCTGCTGCTGAGAGCAAGGTCTCTCAAGAAGGTAAGCCGTAAGGACATGTCACAAAAGGAGAGCTCTCGCCGATCCTTCTCCATTTTTGTCTGTCCCCTTGCCCTGAAACAAAAGGGAAAAGAACTGCAAAAACCTGATGAAGATTGGAATTGAGAATCAAATCAATCTGATTGTTGCTGCTGCTGCTGTTCCTTGGACTCCTCTTGTGATGGTTTGAGGCCGAAGCGTTCCAAGTGTTGGCGGTACTGATCAATATGTCGCACCGACAACGCCAGCACGATGGCCGAAGCTACAGTGATTTGCAACGGCAGCACTAACCTTGTCAACATCGCTCCTCCCTCCGCCTCGTCTCACCTCTACACTCTTCCTAGAAGCGAGCTGGCTCGATAGCAGAAGCCAAGAGTTGGGGATTTTAGCATATTAGCGTTAGGGTTAGGGTTTAGGGTTCACAGTGAGTACACACACACACCGAACGACAAGAGCAATCAAGCGTTCAGTCTTCAGACTTGAGAGCGCATCAGATGAGATGCCTGCAAGAGACTTCTCTCACCTCCTCCTACTCAAACAATTTGCTGCAGGATCTGTGCTGTGTGAGAGGGGAAGAAGATGCTGATGCTGCAAGATCATGATGCACGGGAAAACTAAAAAAATAAAACACATTCTACTTAACACAGTGCGACTTGATCTTCCTTCCTCCTACAAAAATCTAGCATTCTACCTGCTCCTGCTGTTGCATCCACCTTTATCTGTGTTCATTCTTGGAGCCACATAAGAGTCAGAAATCTTTCTTCTTCTCATTCACATTTCATTCTTCCCCCACTGAATAATCCTTTCCCTTCTTCAATTGAATGTATTCTTTCTGTGGCTACTTCTGCTGCTTCTCATTCAGATTCGTTCTTCCCCTACTGAAAAATCCTTTCCCTTCTTCAATTGAATGCATTCTTTCTGCAGATACTTCTGCAATGGGAACTCACTCAGTTTTCTTCTTCTTCTTCTTCTTCAGATGCAACAAAATGGCAAAGAATTTCAATTCCTGTGATGACAAGATGTAGACGATATGTGACAAGATTGATCTGCAATTTCAAGTATAACATCGATGACTGCATTTTCCTTTGCAGCAAGAGTATGCAAGTAAAGAATGCATTTCAAGCTTCATGCACAAAGCAAAACCAAAATATCAGAAGAACAATCCACTGGAATATCTTATGTGATGTAGCCATCATCATTTACAACAATGAAAAACCAAAACATCAGAAGGTGAATCCACCAGAATCTCTTATTTGTTAGTAACCATCATCATCTACAACCAAGTTTTGTTCCAGAAAGAATCACATTAAAGATGATCTGATGTAACCCCTTCTGTGGGGGAACAATAGCAAAAGCTTTGGCAGTGGTCCACCTTGAGTATCAAAGATTACGGAACATGATGATAATCTGAGATAGACAAACAGTGCTCTGATGAGAACTTGCTTTATTTCCAAAAGAAGACATGCATGTACACTTGCAGCAGAACTGTGTGTCACACACACACACATACAACACGTATCACACAAACAAAAATACCACATATCACACAAAACAATGACACATATCACACACACACATGCACCATCACAGACCGACAACAACACAAGCCCGTCATTCTTCTTCAGTATAGCCATTTATTTTGGTTGGATATATGCAGAACATTTGACACCTGATGAAATAGAAAGGACCCAATTGCAAAACCTACAAATCAATTTCAAAGAGAGAGAAAGAGGAAAAAACAGTGGTACAACAACTGCAGTGGAAGACACCAGATTTCATGTACTAGTAGACACATGGGCTCCAGCAGCAACTCAGAGATCTTGGAGACGGGATCAAGAATTGATCCATCTGGATCGAGGGTGGTGGTTTTTGGTATTGTGCACCACCACTGCCACCTTTTGTCCTCAGGGGCAGGGGGGCAAAAACAAACTGGACCCCCAACATCAGGGCTTCTTTTAATTTCAATGCTCACTGATATCGTCCCAGAGTGAGTAGTCTAATGGGGGTGGGACTCCAAAAGACGAACACAGAGAGAGAGAGAGAGAGAGAGAGAGAGAGAGATGTCACCTGCAAAAATTGGAAAGCACAAGAATGCAAGAGCAGATCCAAGGAGAGAATAGACAGCAGAGAATGCAATATACCAGCACCCACCCCCAAAAAAATATGAAGGTACCCCCACCCAACTGCACTATCGAACAGAATAGGGTCCTGGAGATGATGGAGAAACAGCTCTCATAAGATCAGAACCTAAGCTTGCCAGTTTATTGTTGGTCTCACTACCTATGCTCACACTGTGTTGCTGTTGCTGTTGTTGTATGATGACATCACTATTGCTCTCACTGCAGCAACCATTATTATTGGTTTTGGAAGTTTCATCACCCCCTCCTACTACCCTGTCTGAACCTCCTCCTCCTCCAATACCAGGCCCCCGATTGCAATTATCACCCGAGCAGCCACCCGCTCCTCCATTCTCAGTCACAAACCTATCAGCAGCAACAGTGCACGCCACCTCTGCTGCTGCTGCTGCTTTTTTGCTATTCATCTCACACCCATTCAATCCTGTGGTGGTATCACAAGCTGAATCAGCAGATCCACTGCAGCATTCTTCCCTATCTTCAGTAGGGCTTGTTGTTGAGACCACCTCTTCTGAGTGTCGCTTGGTGACCTCTAACCCTCCACCTGCAGCATCTAATGACCCACTGGAAGTCTGCACATGGGAGTTGTCTGAGGCAGTGATAGGGTTGCTGTTAATAGGACCATTAGAAGAGATAATATAATCTGCATTCATGACTACAGAACTGCCACCACTGCCCACACCATCTACAACCATACTGAGGCTTTGCTGATTTACAGAATGCTCCTTGCTGTTCAAGGAAACAGGTGTTGTGTTGTCTTGAATGTGAGGAATTGGCACTGCAGTCAGGTAGGGGGATGATGTCGGCATCCTATCATCTGCCTCAGGAATAGATAACACCTTCCCAGAAAATGCATTTTGCGCAGTCACAACTAAATCTTTCATTCCCCTAACTGCACCCAGATCACAAGAGTGTGAGACTGCTTGTCCAGTTTCAGGCTTCTGTCTCTTGGAGGCAGCAGCAGCAGCAGCAGCAGCATCAGTCTCCAGTACACTTGGAGGAATAGGAGTCTTCCGTTTTGCAGCAGCAGTTACATCTTCCACATCTGGCCAAATGGGATCTGCAATTGGTATTGTAGAAAGTGAGTTGTCATTTTTGTGCTGAAGCATTCCCATTTGTTCTTTACCATTTGTTCCCAACCCTGTAGGCACATCCTCATCTTCATCCTCATAATCAACAAGCCCAAATGCACTTCCCCTGCACAGATCACCAGCCCACCCTTTCCAGTTAGTGCCATCTTCCTGTTACAGGGGTGTCATGTTACACAAGTTGTGAATATTGCAAGCTTTCAGAGAATGGCTGCATAAGCCATTACAATATTCAATTCCAATGGCTAGATACTAAGAAACGGGAGAAAGGGAAAAAACAAAGAAAAAAAAAGCACGGACACTGATACACATCCCCAACCTCTCCCTTGATGCTCTGTAGCATACAGCTAAAATGCGCCCTCTCAGGTATTTTATTTGAGATGAGTGTGTAGTCCATGTCCTTGCCAGCAGTGAGGTTAAAGTGCTGCAAACAATGCATGAAAAGAGCATAGGTTGTTGGACACTAGTGACCATAATATGACCAACCATTTCCACACAAAGTTCACCAACAACTGATCTGCCGTCATCTCAAAATCCACAAGTGAGCGAGCACCACCAATGACCATGATGGAGCCTCATTTACAGCATGCCAGCAGCTGTCCATTTGGATGATGAGAATGATGACATCACTCTGTAGTCTAGTAATGACATCACTCCATAGTCTAGTACAACAAGAAAGGGGAAATGACCTTCTACAATTTCCCATAGAAGGTCGTCATCATCAGTCACTTCAAATGAGGTGTAGCATACCCATATCAGTGATCTTTGCTAATTTGCATCACTGCTGATGAGTTGGGACAAACCCATCAGTTATATCCTCTATGAGCAAATGGAATCCGCCACTTGGTGAAAGCAGAAGCAGTTGGTATCTTTGATCTCTTTTCCAATTTCTCTCCTTTTGTTACTCTAAAGTGTTAAGGAATCCAGGCTGAAACAAATCTGACACTGTAGGCAAAAGAACTGATATTCTAAGATATTCCTCAAGCCTTTTGCAAGCCAGGCCTCACCATCAAGAGATCTCATTAAAGTCCACTTATCAAGTTCCTGCTGCTGGGAGGAAGAGAGCCTGGAAAGAAGAGTAGGCTTTAGAAAGGAAATGCTATTGGTAATTACCAACACTCTACTACTCTTCAGCTTAGCCAGTGTACAGAGCATGTTATCAGTGGGTGATACAGCAGGCACAGAAGAATGTAACCTGAAAGGCACATCAACAAGATTGCTGTTATTGATCATAACTGCTGGTGCTGATGGTGGGCTTGAGGATGAGCTCACTCTGGCAGTTGCAGTATCCTCATCATCACTGCAACCCAACCATTTGCCAAGTAACACACATCTTATCAAACTTGTTCTTCATGTCTGTTAATTTCTACAAAAATTGCATAACTCGCCGGACAAAACCCAACATACAGTTTGTCCACAAAACATCCTTCACCAACTTCGGCTGTGAGCCTTTTTATAATTCGCTGAAGATGGGAGCGAATTAGCAGCTCTATTGTTGTGTTTGCAGCCAAAGTAAAAAGCTGACCATATCCTTTCACACTCTGCATTGCCAAAGGACTATTATAGGGGCCTATGTTGTTCCAGATGGTTTCTGCTTACAGATGGTTTCTTCCAATGGGGTGTGAGTTCTCAGAGTCTACACCTGTCCTCATTGAAGTAGTTCTCCTCATCTTTGTCCACAGCACGCTCATCCTTACGCTTGCGACTGTCCGGAAGTGAATCCAGGTGGTTAAGTCTGTTCCGCATACGAAGCGATCCATGGTCTGGTCCAACACTGCTCACAACCCCTCCTCCTGTCTCTAGTGAACTCACAGCAGGTCCTTCCAATCCCTGGCATATCACCCAAACACACATTCAATCAACTAAGAATATACCATCAACCTTCCCTTATCAGCATTGCAACTCAGCAGAATTGATTACACCCACATGCTTCATGTTTCCTACATAAAACAAAAGATGAAAAAAATCAACTACATCTGGAGAGAGATGACATTCTTAGGTGTGACTATGGGCTTTTGCAAAAGGTCATCTAATATGATCCTGTGGGGTTGCATTAGGTGAATGGGCAAATCACTTCTATTTCTAATCCATATTTTAGTGCTTGTGCGGAATGATGGCACTAGGGTTTAGTGCCATCACTTACCTGCTCATACTTCAACTTCAATGCCTGGAATGTATCCACATAGTCAACTCCCTCCAATTTGGTTGAGAATTTCTCCACCAAGTGTGCAATGAGGCTCTTAATGCCCTCCTGTCACAAGCCAGATCACATCCCCCATTGGAAGAAACCATCTGTAAGCAGAAACCCTGGACCCAACTGATGATCATCAAGTAAGCAGAACTTATTGAGATGTGCAATAAATGTGGCATTACATAGATGAAGGACTTACTCTGCGGATAAAATCAATTAGCTCCAGAACAGCTGAGTTGAGCAGATTATACCGGTTTCCATTCGCCAAAAAAGCTGTGATAACTGGCTCAAAGCAGTTGTGCTTCACTATGTATTTATAGTAGAATTCATCCTGCAACCACAAAGGGAAAAACCATTCAGAATATAAAACCCACCAGAAAATGAGGAGTGTTCACCCAACATCATGCAGAAGATGCATACAAGAGAAATGGGATAACATCTATCATCTGACACTACCTTTCCCCTACTACATGAAATCCTCAAGATTGAGTCCACATCAATGAGAAAGTGGAAGTCATGTTGGTAGGAAAAAACCCAACCTTCAAAGCAATGCACGTGCGCAAAAAACGAACAGCTGCCACAACCAAGTACTTCTCCCTCCTGCGTGTCAACCTCAATATTGTCTGAACCACATTATTCCGCATGACATAATACCTGTTCATGGAAATCCCATTCAGACAATGTCAGGTTAAAACAGCATAGTGTCACAGTAGTTGCCTTCCACAATTTGTCCTGGGAAGTTGACAAGGGCATCTATCATTCATTTAGCACTGTCAGTAAATGCTTGACAAACACAAATAGCATAGCAGAGCCATATAGCAAAACCATGAGGAGAAAGAGACGATGCCTCACTTAATCCTAAATCGATGATGTTGCACACAGAAGCACATGAGCTCGCAGATATTTCCAAGGATCTCAGGTGGTGTGTTTCTGTCACTTGGTAGCACAAACTGTTTCCCAACAGACTTGCTCAAATCCTTGAGGACCTCTCTGCTGCCTGGTTCTGGTGGACATCCAGCCTTGAGCACTTCAACCATTTGATCCATGTACTTGTCATAAAACACCTCCAGAAATTGGCTTTTTTCAACTTGTGGCTGCAGGCAGTGTAAAACCCATTCTTATCAGCAGTTTTTCCACTTGTGTGAACATCATATTAGACCACACATTGGGGCATGCCACAATTGAGACTAAGGTAGATTTTTCCCATCTTCATACACTAACTAGTCTAGGCCAACTTCCCATAGAACACTACCATTACAAATTACCTAGGCAGGAAATGACCAGAGAAGTGGCCCATGAAAGAACCAGACCAACACCCAGAAAGGCTTGGGAAAGGCAAGATGACACTGGACAAGAATAGATTGTAGACAAACCTAAATGAGTGGAAAATCTGCCCAAGCGGTCAAGAGAACTAGACACCAATCCCTTCCACAGTGATCACTCTAAAGACTGATGTTGGGGCATTCTGGATTCAGAAACACAGCCAATGAATGCACTCAAAGAATCCCAACAAAGAACAAGAAAGCTGCACCCAAAAATAACAGGACAGGATCTCTCTTCCAAAACACCCTTGGCAAAAGGACAAAATACCGTGTCCATAGTCTCTGAGTCCAAGAGCATCCGCATGATTTCCAACAACTGTGCTTGCAAGCCACCTTCACTTTGAGTCAACATCCCCCACACCTGCAGTGTTTCCAGAACTCCTGCTGTTAAGTTTTTTGTTATCTCAGTTTAACATAGAAAGAGGGACATGATGATGCCCATTTTGGTCAACGTCATTCCTTCCACAAAATAAACATACCAATGGTTTCAGCTCCCAGACACAAATCACACAAAATCAATGTGTGGAAATAGCCCAACCAATTCACTGAAGAGAGTATGTTGTGGCTGGTGCACCAAAAATGTGCGGAGCAAGGCCGGGTCATGGTTCAGTACGACTATCAATATGTCACACCTGTCATCACCATCCACCCAGCATCCATCAAAATCATAAAGAGCACAACAACCTACTTCACAACCCAAGACTACTGGCCAGCTGTGGAATATATGCATATACTGCATATTCCAAGAAATTCCAACAGAAAATTTGCATATGTTCCCTTGTACTTATCTGACAAGCTATGACTCACAATGACTGACACCATGGAAAAACACCTATAAAGTGGAAAAACCAACTTCTGTTGTTGCCTCCAAAACTTTGAAACAGAAGAAGAAATGTCTCATGTGATACAGAAAACGGGGCAATGCTATGCATTTGGAACCAAAAATGATGCTCAGAGGGGCTCCTTATCTAGAAAAAGATGGGGACCAAGGTCAAGTAAAAGAAACAATTTGTCTCAATTTCTCCTCAATTCCTGGGGACCCAACAGACCCCAAAGAACATGGACTAGGAAAAAAAGATAGGAAACGATGCATAGTTTTTTTATGGGAAGGGCAAAAAAAACAAAACAAGAGAAAAACCAAAAAGGCAACTCAGAAGACTACCCCATATGTACCCATGACAGATAGAATGAGCTTTCCTACACAACATCCAAGTAGAAACGAACCCGCTGAGCCGAATGCTTTCATCACTGCTCTCAAGGGTGGTCTTTACAATATCAAACAGACCCTCTTTGACCAGAGTGCTGCAAAAACAACAAAGAAAGAGAGCCCTTCATCAACCAAAGGGATTAAACAAAAAAGATTGTAGAGCCAGACAGAAATGCAGGTTGACTTCCAAAATCTGAATTAAAAAAAAAACTCAATACAGTAACATTTCCATCTGAGTTCCTGGCATGAAGCAACCAAGAAATCCCATCAAAAGTTGCACTACAACTGAATTTCCCATATGAATGACCTCATTCCTCAGTACTTGAAAGTACAACAAGATACCTACTGAAGAGCAACAGAGGTAGAATATAGTAGCCATACCTGAAAAGCTGACTTCGAGTTGGAAGTTGAAGATGTTTACTCAGATTGCAGAACTCCTGAATAAATAGCACCTGTTGGACAGCAGCAGACCCACCCCCCCAACCCTTGAAAAAAAAAAACTCTAGCCAGATATTTGTGCCCACACCTGCACGTCTTCTGGATGGTGGGGGGACAACAACAATGCTGCTGTTTGATTAATGGTCCATGATAACAGACATCTAAGAAGCATGCATGCACACATAAACTGTAAGCAATGTCGAAAAGAAAATTGCAGCCTACCAGGTCTCGTTGGCATCGATCAGATGTATCGGGTGATCGTAGCTTGGAAAACAGCTCTGACAAAAATGTAGAATCATTTTGGAGAGATGAAACCACCTGTGTCAAA
>Ga0209208_10009693_pt1 | contig 12619 bp, 13 predicted proteins | sample S1TSphfallax_3_FD_187694 | JGI IMG/M metagenome (GOLD analysis project Ga0209208, IMG submission 187694) | Host-associated microbial communities from peat moss isolated from Minnesota, USA - S1T2_Fd - Sphagnum fallax MG (SPAdes) (version 2) | ecosystem: Host-associated > Plants > Peat moss >...
GGGGGGGGGGGGGGGGGGTTTAATCATTTAAAAAATGGATTGTACACATGGCAGCCCATGATGGCTTGTTTAGTCACCTAAAACCAAACAATAACTTGCGCACCAATGAACACTATCTACCTATCTATCAAATTGGATGAAAATTGGGATGAAACATTTCCTCAAAGTAATTGTTCACTTTTGATCATAGGGCTCAAATCACATGCAAAATAAGGCTTAGAGATCAATAGTTATGGGTAAAGATATTCTTGTTCACCAAATCCATCGCCTCTTTCCCAAATGTATGTGGGTGCAAGTTCATCACCCCCACCAAGCATCCAACTATGAGTCACGTTGCTTATTTTGAACTTCTCTAAGCTTGATGCTCTCAAGGTATCGTTTGTCTTTGATTTTTGTTGAGTTTTGTGTTTGTGTTTGCAAGTGTATACGAGTGATGCCCCTTTCTCAAAATGCTCTAAGCTTTTACAACTAATGGCAATGGCAATTGCATCCCCTTTCTAATCTCTTTCAACTTTCTCCTTTCTCCTTTCTCTTGTTGATCTCTTTCATCCCTTTCACTTGCTAACAATGGCAACACATCTCTCTCCTCTCTCAATTGTCTTTAAACTTTGAACTCAAAGTTTTCTTGCTACTTGTGATGGCGATTGATGCACTCTCTTTCCTCTTTCAACTATTTCAAAGCTCAGAGCTTCGAACTTTCCTATTGTTGGTGATGGTAATTGGCACCCCCCCACCCCTTCTTTTCTTTCAATTATCTTAAAGCTTGGAGCTTTGAACTTTCCTATTATTGGCGATGGCAATCAATGGTCCCTTTTCTTTTCTCTCAACTTTCTCAGAGTTCAAAGTTCTAAACTTTCTTACTACTAAAAATGGCGATCCACCCACCTTCTATCCTCTCTTAACTCTTTCAAAGCTTAGAACTTTTAATTCTCTTGTTATTGGTGATGGCAATCCACCCCTCCCCCCTCTCCTCTCTCAACTCCTTTAAAGCTTAAAGCTTTGAGCTTAGAATTCTGAATTTTCTTACTATTGGCAATGGTGATCCACTCCCCCTTTCTCCTCTCTCAACTCCCTCAAAGCTTAAAGCTTTGTTATCTCTAAGTTTAGAATTTTGAAGTTTCTTGCTATTGGCAACGGCAATCCACCCCCTTCTCTCTTCTTTCAACTCTCTTAACACCTAGAGCTCTAAATTCTCTTATTATATGAAAGCTCAAAATTTTGAACTTTCTTGTTATTAATGATAGTGATCCACCCCCCCCCCTCTTTCCTCCCTCAACTTTCTTTGAGCTCTCAAAGCTAAAATCTCTAAATTCTTTTGTTGTCTAATATCAAAATTTTGAACTATTTTGTTACTAGCAATGGCAATCCACCCCCTTTTTCTTCTCTCAACTTTATCATAGCTTTTAAAGTTCAAAGTTCAAAGTTTTATTATTGTTTCTAAACCTATAATTATAAATTATGTTTACTTCTAGTGATGGTGATTCCCCCTTCTCTCTCCTCTCTCCTCTCTCAACTCTCTTAGAGTTCTTAAAGCTGAAATCTTTGAGTTCTTTTGTTGTTTTTGAACTCAAAATTTTGAGCTATCTTATTGCTAGTGATGGTGATCCACCAGCCCCCCTTTCCTCTTTCAACTTTCTCAAAATTGAAAGTTCTTTTGTTGTTATTTTTACCTCTCAACCATCTTAGCTACTACAATTGATGCCCCTTCTTTCCTCTACACCCAAACTTGTTGATTATTCTCAACCTTCCCTCTCTCATCAACCTCCTCTTGATCCTTTCCCATTTCTTAGATGTTACTCGTGGTTATTTATATATGTTATTATTATTTTTTCATATGTTGTTATATTGATATATTTTTATCGTTTATTGTTCAGATGTTACATTTTTCTCAATTGTTGTTCAATTGTCCTTCAATTGTTACCTTTTTCTCAGCTAATGTTACATTATTTGATCTATTATTCAATTGTTACTTGTTTCATCTATTGCTCAGTTGCACTACCCAATTTTATTATTCATTTAATTCAAATGTCTTCCTTCTCTTTTCTTTTGCATGCTCTAGTTTCCTTTTGCAATTGTCTTTTCCAAAAAAATTCCTTAAGATGTCTAAATATTCAGAATTAGTTACAACATGTGACTAAGAATAATCAATTAATGGTTATTTTCCTTTAGTGTGTCTTGCGGGTAAATGAGGCAATGATAATAAATTATGCATCCTCATGAATTCTTGGGTCACATTTGGAGACAGTTGAGTTTCCTATAACAACAATTTTTAAATATTTCAAGATTACCCTCATCTTAGTTTACAACATCAATCTTTGTTAGTAGGTATCACTATGGGGCTATGTTTACATAGTAGTGTTGGTCATTTTGTGACATGTCGATAGATACATCTTCATATCTTAGATGCTAATCTTTTTCAATTATATGGAGAAATTCTACACCATCAAATTCCTCCCCCCATTGAGGATTATTCTTAGTTTCTTCCTTTGTTGTGTAATCTTCTTCACTCCCTGCATTATTCATGTTTGTTGTAGTGTAAACCTTTTAATGGTCTAATCTTGTTATCCATTGCTTTTGGGTTCAAAGACCATATATATGTAGTCTTAAACCCATACTTGATGTTTTGTTTCATGAGTGGGTAACATGGTGGCCATGTCCATCTAGAACTAACAAGTGTTGGTTGATGAGGGACACTCCACTTGGAATTGACTTGTTAAAAAAAGATTAAAAAATTTAAACAAAAATTTAATCATCCATGTTCTTTTTTACCATACAAGTACCTAGTTTGCAAAGTTTAATATAGTCATCCTTTAGTTTCTCACCTCTAAAGATGTAGAAACCAAGTAAAATATCCCTTGTAACATTAATTACATAATTAACAACCATTTCTGAAATTCTTGGATGATGTTATAAATTGCATTAGATCCTCTCTTAGCTAAAACTTTTACTCCAGATTATCTACCAACTTGAATCCTTGTTTCATTAGAATTCCATATATGATCAAAATTATAATTATGTTAAATGTACAATGACTGTAAGTTGGTGTAAAAACAATTACATGAATTAGGTGTCAACCTTTGTGCTCTACATACTTCCAATCCTTCTATTTGCCATATGCTAACTTTTGGATGTTTGCGCTTGAAGCAATATCACCAACTATTGCCTAATACTCCATCTCATAATGGTGTAACCTTTGTCTATGTTAGCTCTGCAACTTTCATCTTCACTTGTTGTAGGCTCATGGACAATCCACATTCTTGCATCCTCTTTTTTAATAAGCACACCTTTTGGCCCCATCTTCCTAGATCTAATTTTTCCATTTAGGTGGTTAGCAAGGGAGCTCATTGGGATGTTCCATGACTTTTTGGCCCTCCTAAGGAATGTGTCCCTCTCTCAATAACATCCATTACTACTTCTAATGCTTCATCTATCCACAAGCCTCTTTTGGTTTTTGAATGTACTTGATTCAATTGTGGTGTTGATCTTTTGGATCGTAGGTCAAGAACAAGGGGAGGATTTTCCTTGTTAATTGTAGGGTCTATTGCTTGCAAATCCAACATGTTGTTCCATTTCATATAAGGGACTATTAAGTTCATGATTGCTTATCTCTTCCTAGTCCCAACCTCCAAGAAGTTAATGGAAGGCGTTATGGCCCCACCAAAAGTATGTCTTTTTCTTCCCTATAAACAACTTAAGAATCTAGAAAGTGTAATAACTACTTTTTTTTTGGCTATAGCATGTTCTAAAATTACTATAGTAAAGTATAGTTATGCAAAATCATCACAATATAAATCAACATCTTATGTTGTTGTGCATGAAGTGGGGAGAAATGTGTAGGAGCAATTGATATGATTTAATTGATTTCTAACTCTCTTGAAGCTCCTTGATGTAGCATTTCGACCTATGGATTTTTGGATCCAACACCAATTTAGATATTTTCAAAACCTTTAAATGTAAATATGGTTTACAATTTCAACTTGTATGTTTGATGTTGATCCCTTTTTTACATGCTCTACTTTCACCTTTTGCAAATTTATTTTTGAACCTCAAACTATAGCATTAGGACTTAAGAATCTAAGTAAAGTTGGAATTATTTTTCTACCTTAACTCGTAGAGAGGACATACTTGGAGCTCATATTAAAAGTAGAAAATGATGTACTCATTTGATGTAAGCTTTGTTGTAGTTTAAACTTTGATTTGTGCCTTTGTTTTGGAAGGAATCCTCATTTTTTATGCATAATAGGAATCTTTGCGGATTCTCCTTTAGAATGTACATTGCCTTAAAGGATTCAAAGAAAGGATGTCCTTTGCTGATCCTTGTGCATTGTATTCTTATTTGGTTTAAGGTCTATTAATGAACAATTTCATGCCTTTAATGTGAGCCTAAACCTCCATAACTAAACAATCAATTTTTTATTTGCATTTTGCTTAATATGTTGGTTCTTTGAAAAATAATTAAACCCACCCAAATATATGCATTAGAATGGGTTGGTCCTTTCCCATAATCGAACATGACTACACATACAATGTGTTAATCCTTTCCCATAACCAGACATGACTACGTATGACAATGTGCCTTTTTTTTGTTATTGTTTTTTCCAATGCCCATAATTGTACACAAAATAATATATATATGGATTATATGAAAAGACCAAACATATTTTTTCAAGACCAAGTGTTTGATCACATGGTTGCATTCAAATGTTTGCACGAAGGACTACAACCATTCATTGGTGCTGGTCTACACAAGAGGGGTGTTTGGTCATCAGGTAATGATTGATGGGGGGCATGTTTACCTTATTACAAAAACTTGAGAAAACTTGGACGAAATTTGAGTGAAAAAACGTTTGTTTTTGTGTTAAATGTGTTTTTCTAGCAAAAGTTCACCATTTTTTTAAATCCCAAATTTGAGATGAATTGCTTCAAGGTGGGAACTTTACATTTCTTAATATTTGCACCAGTGCTTTTCATGAATTAATGTAGCCTACAAAAGGTCCAAACTTATGAAAGTTAGTTTTCAATTATATCCCATCAGCACATAGGTAAATTATACAAATCGAATTTTCACAAAACACTCATAGATACACCATACTAAACATTCACAACACAAAAGATGAAACTTATATGTTTTGGGGTTAGGATCACCCATGCCACCAAAAAATGGGGAGTTCATCACATATTTAAAGATTTTGTTTTATGACAATTATTTTTCAAAAGCAAAAAAAGTTTGTTATTATGAATTATTCCATAATTAAAAAGATTTAGTTACAACATGAGTTCATTACACAAAAAAAATTCTTCCAAGGCTTAATACCAAATTAACAATATGAAATCATGAAAGGGCAATTTAGCTTAAAGCTTTCACCTTCCATTCATCAACATCTATTGAACATCATGAATCTTCAACTTCAAGTCAATAGCATTATGCCACATCTTAATCTTTTAAAACTATCAAATTTTTATGGATGAATCACTAAATAATTCTAAATATACTTTCCTAGGATATATTCAAGTCTAAGTAATTGACACTTACTCATGCTTAACTCAAAATAGTTAACTAAATCGTTTATGAGTCCAACTTGTAAACCCTTAGTAAAAACAAATCTAAAGCATAAGACCCATAAGGACAATTATTTATTTCCCATATCCATCCATCTTTCTACCCATAAGTTGTAACTATTTTTATTTGCAAATTCAGCAACTATTAACCCATTTTGGTACTACAAGATCACCATTCCATTTCCCATCCTTTAGTATATTTCAACTTAAGGTGTTCAACAAAGGTTGGATGCATCTCATGCAAATTGTTTAATTTTGTTTCTTCAATAAGATTTGCATCTAAGGCAAACATTAAATGCTAAAATTTTACATTACCTACAACAAACAAGGTATTATCTTTGGGGTATTATGTGAAGGAGCCTTTTTTCCCACCTATTATTACATATTTTTTAATATACACATATTTAAACAATTTAGATTTAATTATAAATTTTTGTTTGCATCAATTTTTTATATTTATATTTATTTACATTTTAAATTTTATTTATAGTTAAGTTGTGAGGAATGATGAAAATACATAAAATCATATGATAAAACTATTTTGTTCAACATACCACATGTATTTAACCTATCTTTTGATTATATAATTGGGAGTTGAAAAAACAAAATACTAATATAAAATGTATTTTTTAATAAAATGATTCAACTATCAATGATGTGGAAGGATCCTTCATTTCACATTTATCCACATTTGATTACTAGTTCATTTATTAATGTTAATTCAATTAGTGACCTAGTAATTGAACTTATCAATTAATTCTTAAATTTATAGTACATATTTTTGTAATCAATATAAAAATAATGCATACCTTATGTTAATTTTATATTGGTTTTAAAATACACAGTCTTATTATAAAATTAATCAAATTATATATTGTACGAAACAAGGGACCCTATATTTTTATTCAATGATGTGTAAATTCAAAGAAGACTATCCAACCCCCCCCCCCCCCCCCCCAGGCTCCCCAAAATATTTGCATAGATTTCCAAACCAAAATAAACCAAATTATTTATATTTGTAATTTTTCAATGGGAATTTGGCCTTAGTTGCTCACCTTGGACTTGATTTCAACATGACACAAATGTATTTCAATCCCTTCAATGTTAATAAATGTTGTTGAAGGCCACATAATTAGTGAAGTTTTCATCACATTTTGTCATTTATTGGAAAAACAAATGGGAATTTTTTGGACGAATGTGATTTTTTAGTATAAATTTCACTAGTTTTGTTAATTTCTTGTAAAACTTCTACCAAGTTCTTTACATAAAAAAATAGAAAAAAATATACTTTTAATGTTATCACTTAAAGCATTCAAAGACATACAATCCAAATATTTGGGAGGTCATGCCAACTTCTTATGCCATTTGTTTTGCATTTAAAAAGGACCCAATAGGTACCAAATCAAAAAGAGGGACAAAGCTTGGACTATCCAACAATTGGGGTAGCATGTTGAAACTTGCTAGGAAGAGCTTACAATTTTGAAGTAAACATTTCCAAATCAAAGTTGAAAACAAATGATATGGAGTTTCTTCACTCAAACCATGAAGAATGTTGTGTGGTAGCCCATTTGGCAATCGAGCCAAACATGTTGAAATTAAATAAGCAATGTGACCACTCTTGTTATCAATTTTCCAAAAACTCACATCACCATTTTTATCAAAGTTTGATAATAGTCATCCTTCAAAAGATAAACTCCTTTCTCAAAAACCCTAATGGATTAGAAAAAATTCCCATCCTTTATCATCACATGTGTGACCATTCCTTTTTTATAAAAATTATGTGCCAAAGATTTTGCGTTAAAGTGCTACATGAAAAATCTTCAAATCTCTCCTTAACAATTCTCATTGTTTTCATCACCACCTTTCACAATGTATATTCTTCAATCATCTTCCTCTTGCTTTTGACCACCATCTTTGTATCCCACAAATATGTAAGGACCTTCCCAACCAATAGCCAAACTTCTTTTCTTTCTTGGCCTTGTAATTTTCACCCGAATTTCATTGTCACCAAAATTCACATACATTTATTTTCCCTTGTGACTTGAAGAATACCACCTTTACTTTTTTTGGGGTTAATTCCACATTAGCAAGAGTTGAAATGTGGAAATTGGTATCAATTTTAGTCTATTCACCATTTATTTAACAACACCTTAGCGCTTGCATCTGCTTTATCTTTTGGCATAAGGGTAAAAACACACTACAATGGCAATTTTTCTGGTTTTGTCAAGTCTTGGCTTTTACAACTCAAATGCATTTTTTTAAAATTTAAAATATAAATTAAAATTTTGAAACATCTACTTTGGTCCTTATAACTTTGAATAAAATACACCAAAAAGTTCACTACCTAATGAAAAATGAACTTTACAATGTTAGCCACATCTAATGTCATAGTTTTTTTTCAATGGTTATGAATTATTTTCTTCTAATGGATTTAGAAGACAAGTTCAAAATTTTGGGGGTTTTACATTGTAGGCTCATAACATTTAAAATGAAAAAATCAAGTAGAAAAAGCTCTTTCATTTTTTTAAAAATCAAAATGAAGACTTCAAACCTCACAAAGTCAATTTAGATATTCAAATTGATTTTTCCAAGAGCCATATTTATAGAGATGTTTTTAAAAGGTTTAAATTAGAAGCACATGAACTTGGATATGGAAAAACAATGTTGACTTCAACATGATTTAAATGTTTTTATGTGAAAGTACACTAGATTTGGATTTCGAAAATGGATTTTCAACTATTGTTTTTGGTCCACCCTTGTATGCTTTTGCCCATAAACCATTCAAATTATTATTGACTTTTAGTTTGAACAACCTATCAATATCATGTAAGGCAAGTATTCATTGTTGGATTATATACCCCGTTTATACCTTAACATGACACACACCAACTATAGATCCCAATCTTGTGTGTGCTCTAGTGAGCTTACCATAATATTCAAAGCATGTTAAGTGCTCTTGTTCATCCTTCAACCATGTCATTACACCACAACCATTATAGCACTTTGTATTGATGCAAAATACCATAGGTGAAACAAAGTTATTGAAATTATCATCTCAAATTCTCCTCCATTGTCAATCAAAACAAACCTTAGAACCCCAAGCTTGCATATTATTTATTTTTTAGAAAATTAATTGCTTTGGGCACTTCATGATCTTTCAATGCCTTAGCTTGAGACCACTTGGAGTAATGTTCAAAAGCCACCATCACATGTACTTATTTCCATTAAATGTCTTTGGCGAAGGTCCAATAGTGTTCAATGAATTGCAATCACAAAAACACAACCCACTATTATTGTAATTGGTTTTAATGTGCAAATGGAAACAAATCATGTGGAAATTTATTGTGAAATGGAAATATTTTCATGTACTATCATTTAATATGTGTTGATAAAACTTGTTATAAAGTTTGAAGTGTTTCAAGAATTTTGGCATGTCCAAAAAGATTTTTTTGCATTGTAACTAGTATTGACAATCTTTTCATAACATTAATTAAACAAAATTTGAGGTTTAAAAAAATAAAATTTCATGATTTCAATGCATTATTATGTATCATCATTTTGGTGTTGTAATAACATTTTCTCCATAAACATAACCATAATTTCAAATTTTTAACATTAAATCACTGTGGATGGAAAAGAAATTTGAAATTTGAATTAAAAATTATTTAAAAATAATTATGATGATTAATTTTAGCTTAAACTTATTTTGACTTTTATTTGAAATGTATTTTTAAAAATTAATTGAAATTTGGTTCATTTGTAAATAAGCAATAATAACAAAAATATGAACAATGAACAAAACCCTCCAATGTCTTTTTAATAACCAAAGCACAAAAGGGTGTGCGTGAATCATGGTTACGTGTTTGCGACCAATGCCACTCTATAGGATAAATCAAATTCAAATATTGGTGACTTATATCATGTTAACCAAATTCATAGGTAACACCTAGGTCCTAGAAATTAGTTCATGGTCCATTTTGCACATGTATGATGTATTTTTCTACATTGATTATTACTCCAATCTTGATTTTAAAATCAACACTAAATATACACATCACATGTGTTTATGTCAATTGAAATTAATTAATTAATTAATGACTTTTTTTGCCAACCTTTATAGGCTTGTCTGTTCTCCCCAATTGCTTGTGTAATGACTCCTAATAAACTTTTGTACATTTTTTAACTTGTCACTAAATACATCAAACCAAACTTGCACACCATATTAACTATCATGACAAACTTGGAAGGATTTGTATCAACCAATCCTTCCCCAATTTCATTATTCATTTATATGGTGAGATATCAAAATGTCTTCCATCTTGGTACCTTGTTCATACATACCCTTTTCACCACGTGTTGTTGGATTAGAGATTACAATGTCCCTAGTTGTTTCTTTCTTTTTAAAGTTCTAAACACCCTCACAAGGCTCTCCAAATATTCCAACCCACCTAGAATTACAAAAATGGTCTCCATTGACATATGTGAGATCTTTCCTTTATGGACAATGCTAGGATCTTAAATCTCACAGTAACTTCCTTACTAAGCAATGGTTCTTCACTATATGATTGTGTGGTCCTACCTTCTCCATCTAAAGCATCGACTCCTTTTCTCTCCTTTGTCGAAATTGCAATAGGAATTTTCCTTCTAGGTACTTAGACACGAAAAAATAGTTTTACATTTGGATTACATAGCTTGTTCAATTACTTGGGGGCTATTACTTCATTGTCCTTCATAATTTTATATATTTTGTTGTTCAAATGATGGTTCTTTTGCCTTCCTTTGACACCTTTTTTATAAATGCCATCACGCACCATAGAAAGTACACTTCAATGCACAATTTTTTTTTGTTGGCCTTGACCACATTTTGCACAAATTGACTTCTCATTAGATTTTTTTTAATAGTTTATGGTGCCATGTTTTCTAACTTGCAACTAGAGAATCCTTTGCTAGTGCTTGGAGATTTAACAGTAGCACCAAATCTCTATTCAAAGTCCTTGTTGAATAAATTAATCGTAATGGCTTCAAAAGCTTGCACATGTTTTTTTGTTTGTATTTGCCATCATTTCCTCCTACTCTTTTAATGGCTCAAAGCAAGTTTCCCCAATTTCATCAAGCACTCAATTGACTTTGATATCAACACCTCCTCCATATTTGCAAAATTCCACACAACATGGAGCTTTCAAATTTTGAAATGTAGCCTCACCATGAAACGACTTCTATTATTTGCATCAAAGATACGCCCCTTTTGAATAAATTTTCCAATATGCCATCATTAACTCGTAGTCCTTCATTTAGGCTTTTGTTTTATCACATCTAGCTTGGCCTTAAGTTCTTGATCGATAGTCCATACTTTTGAATCAACTAATTGTGCAGCTCAATCTAGTTCAAGGTCATTGGGTTTAAATGCCTATGGTAATCACATACCTTCCTTCTTAAGTTTAATTTTGCAATCTTGAAGCTTGTTTTGACAGATAAATGCTTCTTCTAGCATTTTCCCTGCGATACCCATTGTGGTACCCAGGGAAAATGCTAGAAGAAGCATTTATCTGTCAAAACATCACAAGAAAAAAAATAAAAATAATGTGAGTGCACCTTAGGAAGCCACTTATTTTGGGGACACTTTGCTCCAAGGCTGTTATCACCCTAAACATGAGAAATCCAGAGGCCTTCTGGTGGGACAAAGCATTCACACCTTTTTACTAGGAAAGAAACTGGTTTGCTTCCTCATTCATCAACAGCAAGCAAGAAGCAGCAAATATAGAGAAAAATTGTCATGTACTTTTGGAACCCACCATTATCAGCAATGTGTACAGAGAAGTGAGACTCACAAACTTGATTGGTTTTCAAAGCTCTCCAGCTCCTTGTTGTCTGAGAGCTGCCCCTTTAGCTGTTGGGGGTGGGTCCACAGCACAGATTCTGGAATACTGAAATAAGGAGCATTTTATTTTCCCCTCTTTTTTCTTCTTTTTTTTTCTTTTTTGTCTCCTTTAAAAAATATATAGATTTCTTGTTTTCCTTCACTATTAAGCTGTGTATGTATGTGTGCAATGTGTGTGTGTGGGAGAGGGAGAGAGAGAGAAACCTACTTACTTCACTTACCAAGTTAGCAGCTGCTATGACAGAGTGCATTTACTCACAAGTTATGATATGTTTGGCTTGGACTCACTGATGGACTCACTGATGAAGAAGATGCCAATTCCATAAGAACCAGACTTTAAGTTCTTGCAGCTCTTCAAAATGTAATGAGTGATGGGAGACTGCTTTGGTCAAGCTGTGGAAAACAATTATGTGTGTGTAAGTGATTGAAGATCTGAAGGAAGATTTCATTAATTAATTATGTCATGTTTCATGCTTGTGGAATGCCATCATTTTGTATTTTTCCCAGTCTGCTTCCAATTGGCTGCCTTTCTGTCACTGTGAATTATTGAGGCCCAGCAAACTGTGCAGGTGATATCTCTTATCTCTTCCTAGGTGGGTGGGGTTCAATGCTGCCCCCCCCCCCTCTTTTTTTCTTCTGGTGAAATTTCGCCATTTGGTCAATTTCAAATTACAATTGCGAAAAATATTAGGTGCTTTTTTTAAGTTTATAATTTGCCAATTTTTTTTAAAGAAAATTTTCCAAAGTCGTTTATTAGGTTTCAGTACAGTTGCCAACAATAGAGAAGGATTCTTTGAATTATTTTACTTTCACATATATCTTTATTTATAGCCAAATTAATTTGGCTAAATCTTATTATGGATGATCACTACTTGGGCTATACCACACAATTGTGAGGGGTGGGGGCCAAACACTGAAGGGTGGGTTTCACAAGGTACTGATTTTTTTCCCAAAATGAAAAAAAAGAGTGTTTTTGGGGACTTTTGATTGCAAAATTTTGATTTGATTTTTTGGAAAGATTGACAGGTTCTACATTAGGGTTCAACAGGTAGCAACTATATTTTTAAATGATTAAAAAAATTCTTTCATACTTTGTTTATAGCCTACATTTTGGCGTTTGTCTGAATTGTCTCATGGATGATTGTCACTTGTACTAGATCACAAAATTGAAAGGAATAAAAA
>Ga0209208_10009695_pt1 | contig 12618 bp, 9 predicted proteins | sample S1TSphfallax_3_FD_187694 | JGI IMG/M metagenome (GOLD analysis project Ga0209208, IMG submission 187694) | Host-associated microbial communities from peat moss isolated from Minnesota, USA - S1T2_Fd - Sphagnum fallax MG (SPAdes) (version 2) | ecosystem: Host-associated > Plants > Peat moss >...
GTTTCCAAAAGCAGCTGATGACTAATGAAAACCTGGGTTTCTATTCTATAAGGGACTGGATCTATTGAAACGAAAATTTCTTCTGCATAACAAAACTAGAAGAGCTTGACCACATTTGCACCATTCCAGGTTTTGCAATTTACATAAACATTGTGCACCATTTTGAGCTTTTGACAGGTTCTCTACTACCTTTGTATGGTAGCCTCCACTTGGCAGTGCTAGGTCTCAAGTGCTACCTGGTTTCATTCTACTTTGAAAAACTGCTCCCCATCCTCTAGGTTCACATCTAACCATTGTTGTCTGTAAATCAGGTTCTTCAGTGCAGGATAAAGGCATATAAGATGCAACTTCACTACAAGCAAATAGACACATTCTGGGGGGAAAGCCTTCTATAAGCAAGACTAAGAGGATATTGGTGATCTTTTTGGAGATTCAACCATACTCTCACAAGCTACACAGCTTGGTCCTTCGTTCAGCAAAGAGACTTGACAACGGAGTATATGCTAAGCCGAGGTGCAAATTGAGTGACTTGAAAGGCTTTTGAGATGCAGCTGGGTGATGATAAGGAATGGAAATATTGCATGCAGATAAACAGTCCTTAGATCCTGCTATTGGTATGTCGCAATGTTTGTTGTCAAAAATATCTATTGTAGAATAAAGTGATGAGGTATATTCTAAATAGTGGCAGCTGGAATTTTGGGTAAATTGGTTACTGACATCCTTCCTTGAAGACCATGTAGTCTGCAACATATTTCAGCAAAGATAAAATTCATGATCAAAGCTGTGAGGATATAATGCATCAACATCAAATATCTATGGCATATCTGAGAGCTGTATATCATGTGCATAGCCAATTTCCATGTACCAATTGCCAATTCACCTGAGAAATTTGTGTATTTCCACTGGCTAACCTTCCCAAACTGCACTTGAAGAAAGAATTTCTCTTCTGCTTCAAGCAGTAGGGGACCATCATCATCACTCTCACATTTTCTCAGGAAACCCAAATAAGAACTGCAAAACTCTACATCACGAATTGAGCTTTCAGACCACGGTGCAAGGTCAATACTACTTAGGTTAGCAATTCTGAATCGTAATTCATTGTGTGGATGTAGACAAGGAGTGATATCTGAATCTTGTGTCACTGTCTACAATCAGACCCCAGGAACAACTAGTATACAGCTACTAAATGTGCAGTAGTTACCACCATTATAAAACAAACAACTGACTTTAATATCTCATAGATGAATTTTGTGTTTTGCTATCACATGGACACAAATCTATTGGACCATACCTGAAATCACCCTGACATGCCCTTCTAGGTGGACCCTCAAGTGTGGGGGCTCAAGTCCCGACCATGGGGGGGTGGCTTGGGTTGCAAGTCTAAGTGTTTGGGCTGAGTTTGACTCCCACTTTGGTACTCATGAGTTGCATAGGTGTCAACGAGTGAGGGTTTGAGGAAAGGGGCCTGAGGTGTTCGCCTCAACACACTAAGTCCTCGAACTAGACAAAGTTTACAATTAGGCCAGAAGATGGGAGATGATAATCTTGGGCGACAAGGCCTTGGACCACTTGGGAAGTTCGTAGTGGGTTTTAGCCTCATTCGTTTAGAGGTCAGGAATAGCCAAAGGTAGCGAGGTAAGCTTGAATGTTGAAGCTTCACCAAGTGCGTGGTTTTCCATGTGTAGGTAGCATAGGTATTTAGGGAGGCACAAAAATGGAATGGGGGTGACAGTGGAATGGTGCCAAGGCATATTTGAGTATGATAGGTGGTATTGGAACAAGCTCTTAGGGTTGATTGGAAAATCTTTTGAGGCATCTAAGGGAGGTGAACATGTGAAGGCAAATGGCCTTGGACGATTTGATGCTTAGCACACATGCTATGGTGGAACCCAAGGCCAAGAAGAAGTACAAGATTAAAAAGGAGAAAGAGAAGGACATCGCCATGGAAGAGCTAATGATAACAACTTAGACCATGGTGGGTGAGGAGCTTCTTGATGAAGAGGCCCAAAGTTTGAGAGACTTGGTCGAGGAAGCCGCAAAGTCTCCTCCACAAAAAACTGAAAAAAAGAAAACAGGGAAGGATGAGGTGGGCTTGAACAAAGACAAGTCCCATGAAAAGACTCGTTCCCTTGTCAAGCAAAGAAAGGGAGAAGGTGAGGTGAATGTGGGTTCATCAACAAAAACTCCCATGGCTCTTACGAAACATAAGGGGAAGGAAAAAGTTCCTGAACTGATTGTGGAATTGTTTGAGCACGTCGACTTTCACTCTTCTTTTTAGTCGAGTGGGGATGTGCATTCCTTGAATCTCCTTTTGACTTGGCTGAAAAGAGGAAAAGGGGGCAAACATGCCCTAAAACATCTAGTTGTGGATGAATATCTTAAAAAGCAAAAGGTCGAGAAATTGTTTAAGGAGTTTTTGGCTATTGTGGACACCTTTTGTGTGTTTGTGGTCCAACAAGGGGAAGCCACAACACAAAACTAAGAAATGGACAAGTTGATGAGCCACATTGTGGAAGGTTTGGGTGCCATTGATAGTGCCCCAAGTGGGGGTTTTACCAAGGCAACCATCAAGGCAAGGCTATTAGATTCCTTTGCGGGGAAGGAGACTAAAACCAAATGGGTGTGGTTGTGGTTGCACCAAGTAGAAGCACATATGGAAACACAATGCCTTGAAACTAATAAGGAATAGATCCATTTTGCTCAAACCTTATTGAAGGAACATGCATGGGAGTGGTGGATGTCCCAAAAGCAAAAGACATTTGACCTATTTGAAACCCTCACATGGGAAGAGTTGAAGTTGTAATTGGATGGAAGGTTTATGTTGCACCAGTTTCAGGATGGGATGGAATTTTTGGAATTCACCCAAGGGACAATAGGGGTTTGTTGGCCACCTACATCTAAGACTTCAATCACATGTTAAATGTGGTCCCCCTTAAAGATGAGTATGTTTGGAAGTTGATCTTTTTGCATGGACTCAAACCATGGGTTTGAAATATAATCTATGAAAGGACTAACTTTCTGGAAACATGCCAAGGGTTGATGAAGATGGTGGAGTGTATGGAGGATGAAGCCCTTGCATGCCCAAAAGGTGGAATTAGAAACAAAGTCACCTAGAAGAATCAAGTCGGCCTGAATAATGGAATCAAGGGTTGTAATATAAACGTAAGTGGGGCCAAGGGAAACCAAGGCCTCCAAACAACAAGGAGAAGTTAATGACCAAATAGTTGCCGGTCAAAAAGGCAAACCGAGACTTATCCAAGGTCAAATGTTTCAATTGTGACAACAATGGACATTTGGTAAAGGATTGTCCTAAGCCATCTTGGGTAAATGACTGCATTACCCATGGTAAGTTGATTCTCCAAGGGGGTTTTGTGGCCAAAATAGGGGCCCACAAAAGCAAGGCCTCCAACTTATTAAAACTAAATTGTAAAATAAATGTTTATATTTTATTAGGTACTCCTTGCTTCTAAGGTGTGTTTGCTTTGCACAAAGTATGCCTTTGATTTTGGCAGCTAACCTATGTTCAATGGATCAACTTTCAATTGCACCTTTTGCTTCCGGTTTGGTCTTTGGTTATCATGTAAAAACAATTTAAGTTTCAAGATGTGGAAGGTTGGATGTGCCACAAAATTAGTTGGCAACTTCAAGGTGTACATGTCACGATGTGGCTTATGCAAAATTTCATAAATGCCCATGTACTTGGAAATGAAATGTGGGGCCAATCCATCAGGTATTTCAAAATCTCGAGTGTTCAACCACACATGTTGCCCAACCTCAAATTCGACATGCCTTCATGTTTTATTAACATGCTTCTCACATCATTTTTGAACCTACTCCAAAAGCTTCTTGGCTGAAGCATTATTTTCATCACGCCCCTTGGCCATATCCACAACTTCCCTGGAGTGATTTCTTTGTCCCATGGGAATGGTTAAGTCCATCGACTTCATGGATTCCTTTCCCAACACTAATTCAAACAAAGACATCTTTGTCACTTAGTGTGTCATGGAGTTGTAATAAAATTCCACTAGGCTTATGTGTTCACCCCAATTTTTTTTATTAGCACCAACATAATTTCTAAGGTATTAGTTTAATACCATATTGACACTTTCTATTTGGCCATCAATTTATGGGTGAAATGCCATACGAAATCATAATTTTGTCCTCACCTTTTGGAACAAATGCTTCCAAAAGCTTGTCGTAAACTTAGCGTCTCTATCACTTATGATAAATTGTGGCATCCCATGATGCCTGACCCACATATTGAAAAACAACTTTGCCACATCAAAAGTTGTCACAATCATCTTAATTGGAACATTTTTTGCCAACTTGGAAAATCAATCAACTACTGCAAAGATGGTATCCATTCCATTCCACTTAGGCAACTAGGTCATGAAGTCCATCAAAACATTTTCCCATGGATTGTTCGGAATTGGTAGAGGTCTATATAACCCATATTTGTTTTTGTATATGGATTTTGTGTTTTAGCATTTGACATAAGTGCGCACGAAATGCTCTACATCTTGCTTCATTTTGGGCCAATAGAATCTCTTTCTTACAGCCATTTTTGTGACTCTTTCCCCATGGTGTCCTACCATGGGCACATCATGCTCCTCTTGCATGATTTTTATGCATAATTTTCCTGTTGCGTCATAAATTTGGGATTGCTTCCATCTAAACAACCTTTCTTTTGTGGTGATGTTTTTCACCTTTCGTTGTTCACACAATTTTTTTAAGTGGTGTTGAGCAAGCGGATCTTACACATAGGCTTCCCTTATCTTCTATTTTAGGCTGCATTTTCCCTAAAAGATGGCCTATAATGCTTAGGTCTTGGTTGAGGGTTTTTTTGCTTCAAATTCCTCCTTCCTATTCAATGCATTAGGGACCACATTGTTCCATCTTGGTTTGTGGATTAACTCCACATCCAACAATGCCAAGGCCCTTAGTTATGTTTCGAAATACCGCAAGAAGACATTATCCATGTAGACCTTAGTCTTATGTGTCCTCATTGCCATCTTTTCCACATTTTCATGTGCAATGTGGATTTGATAATACCCCGACTTAAGATCAATTCGGCTAAAATATTTTGCCACATTGAGTTGATCTAACATGTTGTCAATGCGGGGTAGAGGATAATTATTCTTTATCATAATTTTTATTTTAGGCACGGTAGTCAATATACACATTCTTAACTTGCCGTCTTTTTTATCCACAAACAAAACATGTGCCCCATATGGCAACATTATGAGAAATTGTGTCCGTAGCAATTAGACTACTTTACAACTAAAGCTCTAAAACAACTAATATACAATTGAATTGCAATTGTCCCATGAAAATATGACAAATTAATAAATAAAATGCCATGGCATAAAATCAAGGAATTGTATTATAGTTGCAAATTAGTTGCAAGATGTATATTTATACAATAAAATGTATGCATTGTATATATGTTTGTAGTCAACCATGTATGAATTTGTTGACAAGTTGCACTTTAGTTGCATGTAACAACTACATCACAACTAAGATAAATTTAGTTATTAATCAACAACTATATTGTAATAAATGTATGGTCTTGAGTAACATATATGATTTTGTCACATGTATACATTTCCACCGCCCAATATATATGACATTTCAACTTGTTTGTAATTAGTATGCAACTATATTTGAACTTAAAATTTGAAATTTGGGTGGGAAACCCTTAAACAAGTGACACATGGTAGTACATCAACATATATGTCCCAATGCATCAACAACCTTCATGCGCTTATGCTTATTGTCAATAAATTCAAAATGAACTTTTAAAAAAAATCTTTTTATTCAAACAATTTGTGTATTTACTAATCTTTTGGTGATGCAATTTTCATATCATGTGGTATAATTAAGATTATTTTTGTTTGTTTAATTTAGAACTAAAACTAAAAGGTTATTATAAGTTATATTATTTATTTAAATAACTTGGAGATTGAAGGCTTTTGTATTTTATTTTGGAGGTTAAAGGTTCTTGTTCTTGCTTTTCAAAAGGTTCAAGGTTCTTGTTCTTACTTTTAGAGAGGTTAAAGGATTTTGTTTTTGTTTTTAGAAGTTGAAGGTTTTTTTTCTTGTGCTTAAACACATTGAAGGTTTTTGTTTTTTTCTCTTTGAGGTTGAAGGTTCCTATTCTTGCTCTTAAAGAGGTTGAGGGCTTTTATTTTTACTCTTAGAGGTTGAAGATTCTTGCTCTTGCTCTTAGAGAGGTTGAAGGTTTTTGTTTTTGCTTTTGGAGGTTGAAGGTTTTTGTTTTTGCTCTTGGTTGTTGAAGGTTTTTGTTTTTGCTCTTGGAGGTTGAAGGTTCTTGTTTTTGCTCTTGGAGGTTGAAGGTTCTTGTTTTTGCTCTTGGAGGTTGAAGGTTCTTATTTTTGTTCTTAAAGAGGTTGAAGGTTCTTGTTCTTAGAGAGGTTGAATTTTTTTGTTGTTTCTTTTGAATGTTGAAGGTTCTTGCTCATATTTTTGGATGTTGAAGGTTTTTACTTTTATTTTTTGATGTTAAAGGTTATTGCTTTTACTTTTGGATGTTCAAAGTTTTTGCTTTTATTCTTAAATATTGAAAGTTCTTACTTTTATTCTTGGATGTTGAAGGTTTTTGTTTTTGGATGTACATCAAAATTATGTATACAAGGTAAGATTTTTTCAAAAATACCTAAAATTGTAATTCAATTTACTTGATTTTAAATACATTATTTGATTTTATTTGCAAGTGTACAAATTATAGTTTAGTTTGTATCAATGTTTTATACATTGCATTTTAGTGACAAATAAGTTGCATGTTAGTGGTAGTATAGTTATAAACTAGTTTTATTCAAATTGAAGGGATTATTTACATATTTTTGACATTACAATGTTATGATATGCTATTGATTTCATTTCACATGTGGAACTAAATGTCATAACATGGCAAATTTCAAGCAAATAAGGTGCATTGAAGAAATTGCATGGCTCAAGCTCCATTTCAACAAAAATAGAAGAAAACATTCATTTATGAAACATAGTGTTTTAAATCACAATATTTGATTATTGTGGGTCATCATTTTTATGATTTGACCTTTTGTTTAAATAGAGAATTTTTTTGTTATATATAGCTTGGTATTTTTTTTAGATTCATAGTTAAATTATCTTTTGATAGAAACAATTTTTAATTTTTTTTGTAATGTATTATTCAATATGGAATGTAAATGTATTTAAAGTTTCAAATCCATTTCATATTTATAAATAATGATGTCCAATGCAATTCAACATTATTTACTATAATTAGGACAACATGATAATGGTTGTGTGAAGTCTACATAATTGCATTATAAGTTGCAACTTAGTTGTTTAGTACTATTAAAATCAACTACCATATAATTGCTTTGAAACCCAAATTTAAACACCTAATTGCAAATTAGTCACTAAATCTTTTATTTTCATTTTTTTTTAGTTGTAAATTAGTTACAAAGAATAGGAACGACATTCATTGCTCAAATGGATAAATGAAATAATTAAAGAATATATTCGTTAGACTAGTTATAAAATAGTTGTAAATATGTTATAAAATATATGAATAGAATTCATTCATCAAATAGATGAATGAAATAATTTAAGATTATATTCATCAAACTAGTTGTAAAATAGTTGTAAATAAATTGCAAAAGGTATTATTAACATACGTCATTTGTTGGCAAATGGATGAAATGCCATGTTGGCATTTCATTCGCCACGTGTGGGAATATGATGTGGAGATTACTTACAAAGAAGTTGCATAGAGTTGCATGTGAACTACATCATATATACGATATTGTATACGATATAAGGTGTCCATTGCAATTGTTGCAACTTGTTCAATAGCATTCAAGGTTGTATAAATAACATGAGTTGCAAATGTCCATTATAATTGGAAAACCTAGTTACAAGCCCAATTGTAAAACCCTATATTTTTTCATAGTGCAACTTGTTTTGCCAAATATACCTCTAAATGAAAAGGTCATTTAAAATATCTTTTAAGCTCTTTCCAATTCCTTTTAGTTTAACTTGTAGGGGGCTTTAGATGGTGGGGTTTCTCTAGGCATCACATTTATTTTTTGGTCAAACTTTCTACAAGGTGGATGGACATTCAAATGCACATGGATACTCACATTGCACCATGGATTGTGCACAAATTTGTTCAAATAATCGAAGATCAATGTGTCCAAACTTCTTGTTGAAAAGATGTGAAATTCCATTCACAAGTATGGAACCACCATTTGCTATATATAATGGTTGGGACAATGTTACAAGGCATCCATTATTGAACCTAATGTTTGCTTGTCCTAATGGGGATGTATTCTTAGATGCCATTGAAATTCATATGAATGAACAAGCAAAAACTTGCCATGACTGCCATGGTTTTAAATGGTGAAAAGGTCCAAAAAAATTTGAGCCAATGTGTTTACTTGGGATTAAAGATTATTGTCTTTTTGAAGTTTTTTTGGTCAAAAAACATTTTTTTCGTGGAAGAAATTTTTCAAATGAAATATTTTGCAACTTGTTATTTATCATATTTACAATTGCTGCAATATGTCACATGTTTTGTGTTAATCATTTTTTAATAAATATGAATTTTCAGAAATGCACAAATCTAGTAATAAACACATATAATTAATTTAAGACTTTGCAAAAGTTTGAAAATCCAAACAATAATTTTACAATGTTAATTTTTTTTCAAAACTTCCAATTATTAATGAACTTGTGGCCACTAGGACCACAAGAAAAATAATTTAAAAAATACAATCTAAAAATAAAACTTTAGGGACAACATGGCAGGCTTTTTAACAAAAAGTTTACCTAGATCACACAAAAAAGATTACAAGTAAAACAAAATTTATTTTAAAAAATTATCGATACAAAGTAAATTTGGTGGCCACTAGGTTGAGAAAACAAATAATATTGATTTCTTGAAGAGTTTTGAAAAGGAAAAAAATCCAATACTAATATTTTGAAAATCTTTTAAAAGCTTAAACAATCTTAATTTGAAAGATAAATTGAAAGTTAATGTCAAATTCTTGTAGTATCAAAAAAACTTATTATTGTGCATAGTAAAAAATGCAACAATATCGACATCATCTCAAAATAAAATACTAAGTGATAAGCATTGTACTCTCCCTTTCAAAGCTACAAACATTGTTGCACAATCGATGAAACAATGGGGTAGATGCAAGCTATGGTGACTCACTTTTGTGATGAAACAATGTTTTTCCCCTAGGTACCCTTTATTCAAATGCATATGGTGATTAATATATTCTTAGATATACCAATTGGGATTTGGATCTAGACTAATAATTTCATCATGAAAAGAATTGTGTGGTTATTTATTGATAAAAAGTTCAGTTGTTAGTAATAATGGACTTTGAAATTGAAAAATATGGACTAGTCATTTGATTGGAACATCATAGGATGGAAAAAATATATTGATTCACATTTCAAATTTGTTATTGAGACTCAATATATAATGTAATACAAGATGAAAAAGTCATATGAGGAATCTTTTATTTGAAAACCTTAATCATTTAATAGCTAGGAACTTTTGAGTGGTTAAAATTTGACCATATTTTCATAAGTCCATATGAGTTGCAATTTTTGTTTGTTTTTAATTTCTTTGTCCCAAAAGCATATTTTTTAAAGTTTTAGACGGGGCATTATTCCTATGGATTTTATGGGTTTTCCTTTTAGGACTTCCAAACTTTAAAATGACATCAATTACATTAAATACAAGTTTTCACATAGATTTGGGAAGGTTTGTAGGTGATTGAACATGTATTATTCAACTATTAGAATAATAATATTTTAAATAATAATAACCATATCCATTTGAATCATTTTAAAGAATCTTGTATGGACATGTAGGGAGTGTAATTTTTGTCGATATTGAGCCAATGTAGCTTGCATCTATCCAATGGTCCAAACCAACTATAAACAAAAGTCAATACTAGAAAACATAACATATGAAAACAAATACCAATGTACAAAAATTATAACAAAAAAATGACTTATAGAATGGAATAATTTAGACTACATATTTAAAAGGGGTTGGTTATTGCAAACATTGCCATTATCATTATGCATATATTGGACAAACCAATAATAATGTTATGAAAACGAGCTCAAATGAAGCTTATAATATTTGACCATATAGTCATAATGAATTAGAATCGTCTCTACCATTGGCAATTTAAGCAATGACAGCTGCAAACATCACAAGGTCCAACCATTGCACCTTTTTTTGACAACATTTGTCCTCTAAATTATTCAAGAAAAATACCATTGCACTTCAAATTCCGAAGTGCCTTGCTAGCTAGGTTCATTGTCAATCAATGTTGTTTGATCCTCTTTGCCATAAGGTAGTCCACGGCAATTATAATACATTCGTTTCAAATCTTCAAATAATAATGGGACCCCCAGGTTTGATCATAATCAAACAAGCCAAAAAGGACGTCCAACAATTGAAAAAACTACATTTGTTGTTACATTTATCTATGTGATGCCATTTGAATGTCATGACAATAATGGGGAGTAGTATTTATTTTCAAATATGAATGGTGAGGAATCTAAATCAAATTGTCAAAAATTTCAATTTCATGTTTTGTTTGGTGTTTAGGATTTTTGAAGTTGAATTTTTGTAGATCTAGGAAAGAAATCAATTGTAAAGGGGTCTTTAATTTTCACAATACTTGGGGAAATATCTAAAAAGCACTCATATTGTTAGAAATGTGTAGTTTTTAAAAAAATGGAATTTTAAAGCATGTTGAAGTTCAAGAGTCCTTTGCCATGTGTAAATGTGGTGCAATAATATGTTGTTTGTAGCAAAATTTCCTATTTTGTTGCAGGAAAGTGAGTCATGAAGTCATCAATGTGTTTTGATGTGATTTGACATGTTATTAGATCCACCTCAAAAAATGTGCATTTTAAAAAATTAAAAATTTGTCCAAAACAATTAGTGCAAAATTGGTGAGGTAATTTAAGCAATGCCCAAGTAAGTTTAGACCAATTTGCAACAAGTACCACACAAAAATTCAATATATTCTTGACACACCACTAAATCAAGTGCAACATGTCCAATTTGGAGCAACCAACAAAAAACTAAACATAGTTCATTCTCCAAATGATGAATTTGCTATGAGGATTGTCTCATTTTTTCTTCGTCCATCATCCTAAACCTTAAAATGGCATCATCACCATCCATTGGCATTCGATGGTCCAAAAGGTTGTTCAATTTGAAAACATGTTTGTTTCCCTCGCACGATGATTGAAGCGCATGTGTTTGCACAAAGATGTTTGTCAAGTGTGACCATGTGTGCATTGTGTATTGAATCTCTCCTTATATCATTTGTTGCACATCATTGAACTTCATGCAGGGTAGGAGTGAACGTGTGTAGCAAGGAGCATTTGTCTCCGTTGGTCATGACATCAAGTTTCAGGATGGATGTTGGATATGGACAATTGGCGATAGCAAATGTCATGTGCATTTGAGTTTAGGAAAGTTGTCATTGAAGGAAGTTGAAACCCATGATGAGCTTGTCCACTAAAGCTTTAAAACATACAAATGCTTTAACTTTTGGCGCTTACTCTTGTATTTTCTTCTCAAATGTAACATGACTAGAATTCTTGTTACCCATTGCCCCCCCCCCACAAAGACACATATAACATAGTGCTTTCCAACAAGTAGGCCGAGGTGGGAGGAACTTTTGGATTTGTCCACCATCATGAAACTTTTGAAGTGCATGCAATTGTGAGATCGCACCAAAATGAACGAGATGAAAGGTGTGAAATGTTTTAGATCTTTGCATGATGTAGATCTATTTTAGGACAAACTTGGAGCTATGGGATTGATTGAGTTGGGTATGAATGTTGCAACATTGCACACAAGGGTTCGTTTGGGTGGCCATTTCAAATATTATTTTAGCTTCTATCATAAAGGAGTTGCCATCGCAACAAGACATACAACCTTTTTAACAAAGAACAATATATGGTCTTACTTTCAAACTCTTCGTTTATAAAAGTCTTTAAATTTGACAATCTTTTAAGTAGAGTTCCACAAACTTGGCCCATAACCTTGTGATCCTTGTTTCATGTTTAGGTAGTAACCATTAGCATAATCAATACATGTGTAGGCTACAATAACATGGCAGCAACTTTGGGAGTTGGAAACTTCATCTCCATTTATAAACATGATATTGGATGGTGGAGTTACTACATTAAAAGGTTTGTTATAGTAACATGGTAGCAACTTTGGGAGTTGGAAATTGCATCTCCACTTTTGAACATGATATTAGACTATGGAGTTACTGCATTGAAAAATTTACATTTTAATCTTCTTTTTTCAGACAATACAGGTTACTATGCAGGAATTCATTATGCCCATGGTAGACATTACCTGTTTATTTTGGTAGTAATTAATGGTGGGTTTTGAGGTAATATTTCCAACTTCCTCACTTAATTATGTGTTTACCAACTTTTACTGACGCACTCCCAACTCCTTGAAGGACTCAAATGTGAGTCCAAGTGAAAGACAGCGGAAGAAGGAGGAGTCGGGATGCGCTCCTTAGCTCACAACACTTGGAGGGGGAGAGG
>Ga0209208_10009697_pt1 | contig 12616 bp, 4 predicted proteins | sample S1TSphfallax_3_FD_187694 | JGI IMG/M metagenome (GOLD analysis project Ga0209208, IMG submission 187694) | Host-associated microbial communities from peat moss isolated from Minnesota, USA - S1T2_Fd - Sphagnum fallax MG (SPAdes) (version 2) | ecosystem: Host-associated > Plants > Peat moss >...
GTGGGTGCTGGTTCACTCTGGCCAAATTTATGGTAGGCTGCATGATGTCTACCCCTATTGGCCACCGCCTTGTGGTCAGGGTGTTGTAACTTGTCTACTGCCTGAAGAGGAGGAGTAAAGGAACCTCTAGAGCCAAGTGCGTGAACCTGAAGTCAACACTTTAGGATCACAGATCACGGCTGGTTGAAAACTTGAAACTTATACAAAAAGAAAAAAGAAGCTTTAAAAATAAAATAAAAATAGAAACCCTAAAACGAAAATGTAATTGAAACCATTAAAAAAAAAATTGTAATTTGAAGCCCTAAAATAAAAATGTATTTAAAACACTAAAATGGAAAATGCTAATCAGCACTGATACCACCTGCAAAGTTGGTAAGAGCATCTCCACCCCAAAACTGTAAACAAATCCTTTATTTTAGAATACAATACCGTTTAATGATCACTGACGCCCACCCACAAAAGTCATTAAAATCCCTTTAAATACTGAAAGACACCATTTATGTCTTGACATCTGGACGAGTAATAGTCACTGTCCAAATCCATAATGCAGAAAAAAAAAGCTTTGAAAGGGGTTTAAATGACCACTGCAAAATGGACCATCAATACAGGAGCGCAGCAGGATTTACGCTATCCTGCTGCAAAGATTGAAGGAAAAGGGGTGTTTGCCGATATGGGGGTGGAGATGCTCTAATAATAAGAGGGGTTTCGGAAAGTTCTGCCGTACTGGGCACGGCAAAGAAGAGTATTAGAAGCAGACAAATCTGGCAAATGGGTGATGATGCTCATCAGTTCCTCCACTCAGCAACACACCACATGACAGTTACCTAACCCAATTTGTTGGCCCTACCCTAGTTAGTTTGTAGGGGCCTTTTTAAACGGCCTGTAACTCTACCCATCAGGAAGAGACTAGGGTATGGAAACCACATTCTTGTTTTTTCCTGGAAACTTCAAGGAACATTTTCTGTTTTTAACTGTCCCTGGTTTAAACTTGCCTTAGATGGTTGTACAGCCATTAACTCAATGAGGTGCTTCTTGTTGATCTACTCTCGTACCTTCCCTTTGTTGATGAACGAGGCCTCTTGTTACTGGCCATATAATAAGGCCATATTACACACTCTACAAAAGTTAGATTTGCACTCAGAGACCCACCCTGGTTTAGCCTAATCATGGGATATTTGTGATATTTAGAATTCACAATTCTAATGGATTTTGGGCTTTAGTGTAGGTCCTAGTCCACCCAAGGCCACCTCCCCCTCTCCTCCCTCTTTGGGGGAGTTACCAGCAAGTCTGTGCCACACTTGTTCTTGCTTTGTTGGCCCATATGGCAATAATACTTAATTAGTGTTGGCTGGCTTTTTATTATTATTATTTTTTTTCCATAACCAGCTGAGTATGTTATTGTTTTACTTTTGATTTTTGAACCACAAGTAAGTAAGGTATCCATATCATTATCATTGAGTCTATTGATACCTTATTTTTTACCTTATCATTATTATTTTTTTGGATAATTTAGACTTATTGGTGATCAGTTTCATTTTCAAATCAATACCCATGATCATCAATTTTCTCAATTCTTTTTGCAATTACTGTTAGTTGTGCATAAGGGTTGGTTTTGAAATACCCATATTGAGATTTCCAAATAAACAACCTGGATGGGGTAACTTATAAAGTTTATTTTTTATTTTGATTTAGTTTTAATTTAATTTTCAATCAGAAACATGTTTAGAGTTAGGATTGATAACCTGCTTGGATGGAATTTCAATTGTCTAGGTGAGTTATTGAAAATTGAAAATCCAATACTTTAGTACCCATGAAGGTCTTGTCAGTTCTTGGAATGATATGCACCAGGTGGGTGGGTTATTTATTGATTTAACAAAATCAATGGTCAAATGCTTGGATATCAATACCTGACTTGATAACCATGCACATGTGTTTTCAATAGCTGGCCAAACACTAGTACTTAACCCTTCATCCTCTCATCACTATATATTATGCAAGGATGGATATAGTACACCCAGATTTGGGGTGGGCCCTGTCCCCCTGCCCTTCCACCAACCCCACCCAGTGTACTAGTCTGTCCTCTTGGATGCATGTGTGTGGGGGGTGGAGGGGATATGCAGAACTTAGAATTGAAGCATTATTTGCTTTCAAAGCTGAAGGGGCACTTTAAAAAAAACTCTTTCAAAACCCACAAATAATATAATGCATATAATATGCTGCAGTGATGTTTGATGGGTGTCATAGGTTTTTGATAACTATTGGTTCCAGTGTCAAATAATTCTAGTAGCTTTTGGTCAAAACAAACATGGTTATATGTAAATTCTATACCATATCTTCTTCACAATGTATATAGTGTACTTGATAGATACCACTAATGGACACCAATTTAGATGCCATCTACTGACAACCCAAACTTGTTTTTTAATGCCATGTACAGAAAAAAACTGTCCTCACAACACTCCAAAAACAGGTAGGTTTATTAGTCCTCAACATTGGCCTTAGTTAAAATATGCAACATCTTTATTGAAGATTCTGCCCTTGAAATAGCCTCCAGTTGAGTCCCAAGGCCAATGGGTGCCACCCATTTTGGTCAACATACATACATTTATTGTGGGTTTGCTGGAGCTTCATGCAGATCTGACCGTTGGATCACCAAGTGCAATCAATCCAATAGGGTGAGTAATATGAGTTTGTGTGTGTGTGTGTGTAGGTGGGTTTGAAAATTATACCCATCATTTGTGATGAAGCGGAGCCCTGAACAATGGGATTTCCTGAACAAAGTTTAAAATCCAAGGAAAACCACAGATATGTCTAGGAAGGGGTGGAACCTAGTTAATAATTGCAGGCTCCTGTGAAAATTGGGACATGTTTGTGCTTATTAGTCCTTACTGCAGTTTGTACCAGAGACCCACAGAAGGGTGCTGCTGGGGCCCAACCAAATGCCGTGTATGGTACGTTACTCAAGAATTCAACTGGCCATTTTAGTATGAATACCATTACCCGAGAGAAACGACCCAGTAGCTCGTTATCAGGTGCCATGTGTGGCGCATGTATAAATCTTGGAAGGTAATAAGCACACTAAGTGCATGCTTGTGGCCTGGACACAGTGTGCACTAGGGAATTGTCACAAAGTGACAACAATGTGCCAAGCATGATGGGTATAATGCTACTTTTCCGTTGATTGTTTCTGAGTAAATGCTGGATCATGGGAACATCCAGGGAACGTGTTTGGATGATCAGGAGGAAGGGCCATATAATCTATTTATTTCTGCGAATAGACATGTGATTATCATCCTCATTGTGACTCCCTCATAGTAACTTAGTAGTATGAAATGGCTGGAATCCTTTCGGTGGTGTGTGATAGATAGCAATGTTGCTGAATTTGATAATGCAAGAATGATCATCATCCATGACTATGATGAATGAAATTGATGAATGATTAGATGTCCTCTTTCCAAGACATCAAATTCAGATCAACAAGTGTGAAGTAAATTATGTGTGTCCATGCCCTGCAGTGCAGAGTGGGGCCTGAGTAAACCACCACTACACAAGTACCTTCACCTTTCTTGACTTATAGAGTCACCACTCTTATTATTCCAAGAAGTAGGCTGTGCCTTGTGAGCAGTGACTCCTTTGCAAAAATTTGACCTTATAAACAAAAATGGAACATTCTATCACAAATTCCGTGTTAAAAGAAATTCATTTGACGCAGTATTTAGTTTTGTTACAGTTTGCGCCAGTGATTATTTTTCAAATTTTCTGATGTTCTGTGGTTCGCTAACATCCTGAGAGGGATTTAGCATTAAAATGGCCACAGGGTTTTAGAAGATGTTGAAATAGGAAAAAACCTAGTTAAGAGAATGTTACCAAGCTAAAATCAGAGTACAAATGTTGGTAAAAAAATCTGGGGATATTGTGAAAGACTGTTCCCTTTTTATTTTTATTTTTATTTTTCACATTAGGAACAAATTTCACACAAAGAAAAACACTAGTTTGAATTGTTCTTTTTACAAATATTTTGCCAATTAACCCTAAATATTTTTTGGGATGACTGGTAATGATGCAACATCAGAAAACTGAAAAAAAAGCCCACTGCAACTTGTGTGTACCATGACAAGAAACAAATAATATATTTTTGGAAAGCTTTAGAATTATTTTCCCTTATAGAATCTCTGGGTTGCCAATTTAGCAATATGGGTGTTCTGTAGTTGGTGGTGCAGACTAGTGTCGTGTGTGTAAGTGTCAATAGCCATGCATACAGCGTGTGTAAGTCCAATGTAAACGTCCAAATATTTGGCAAATACACTTACACAGCCTCATGTGAATGTTTTGGGGGATGTAAATGTAAACACTAAAATTATTGCAAAGTCACCCTATCTTTGAGCCTCCTTTCACCCAAACCTTTTTTTTAGGGGTATCCATAAAGTAAGGAAATCATAGTAAATCTGGGAATGAAATGCTTAAGATCAGCATTTAATGCACACTATTCAAGACTAATTATAGTAGCTCTACAAGTAGGAGCAGTGAAAATAGGCCAGAGTAACCCAGCCCCATGACTGCATCAGTTCCATTTGGGTTCATCCCAATTATTGGATCTCTTGTGAGCATTGAGGTTGCCTCACTTTTTTTTCCCTCTCGCTTACTTCAAGTCTACCCATAAAAAAAACATATTTGTTTGCCCAAGCATTTCAAACCCCGACTACCTACTTGACTTTGCATCTACCTACTTCCACCCTGCCAAAAACCCTAAAACTTGTTGCCATTCAAACATTACCATTGTAGTTTGTAGGAGGGGAGGAGCATTGTTCTAGCCAGAACTTGAGTGTGAGTGTAGTCATTGTTATAATTAGATTTTGGAGGAAAGGTCATTGTTGTAGTTTGGTTTTGGAGCAAAGGAGCTATTAAGTGATTAGGAACCAAATGCTACAACAACACAACAATTTAATATTGTTGCAACATCGAAGCGTAATGAAACATTATTGCAAAATCAGAGCACAACAAAGACAATGTTGCAGAAGTGGTGTTGAAACAATGCTATAGAAGACATTGTTGAAGACGATACAACAAAAAACGTTGTTGAAACACTGCTATAAAAGATATTGCTGAAACACTATTATAAAAAACGTTGCCCTAGAAAACAACTTATACATCTATGGCAAGTAAGTGTACATCAACATTATTTTTTTTCTATTTTGTCTTCTTTTTATAATCTTGTCCCCTTGCAAAGAAGACCACTATGAATGCTACATTTGTCGTCATCTTTTGTGTTCTTATGAGACCATGGCCAAAGACGACAATGAACACAACATTCATTGTCATCTTCTAGTCTTCTTACGAAACTAGGGTAGAAGACAACGACAAGCATGCCTTCTTGTCATCTTTTACTCTTTTTTTTGCATTGTAAAAGATGATAGGCTTGTCGTCATCTTCTACTTGTTTTTATTGAGTTACATAAGACAACGACGAGCCTTTCAGCTTGTCATCATCGTCTTGTGTTGGTTTTTCTTCAGTTGCAAAAAATGACAATGAACCTTTTGGCTTTTGGCTCATCGTCATTTCTTGATTCTTTTTCTTGTTATGTTGTAATAATATATTTGGAATAGTATTTTTGGAGTTTGCATTGAAGCATTTGATCTTAGGAGGCAATCCTCCAAGTTCACAACCAATGCATGATTTTATCATGTGACAACAAGATAACAAATTAATAATGGATTTACTGACAAACAATTTGTGAATGCCAAATGCTTCTTGTAAGAAATCAAAGAAGTAGGAAGTAAGTAAGGAAGTTAAAAATGAAAACATTTCAAAAATGTGATCCATGAAAAAAAAGTTTGGTAGCTTATTATAGTGATGGTCTTTCAGCTTGTTCCCCATTACTGCTTGTTTTTTAACTTTCTAGAAGGAAGGACCACCCCCCCATTTGTATGTGTGTGGGCATTGAAGAGGAGCCAATCTAGTGTTTTTATATTTACAAAAGATGACAACAAGCCTATTGGCTCGTTGTCATTTTTTTTGTTTTTTTGTTTTTTTCTTGAATTGTAGAAAACAACGACAAGCCCTCTAGCTTGTCATCATCTTCTAATTATTTTCTTGGGTTGTAGAAAACGATGAAGAGCTGGGAAGGTCACTATCGTCTTTTGGTTTTTTTTCTTGGGTTGCCAAAAACGATGATGAACCTCTCAGCTCCTCTTCGTCTTTTGGTTTTATTTCTTGGGTTATAGAAGATGATGACCAGCCAAGAGGCTAGTCATCATTTTTTGGTTTTTGTGTTTTTTTTTTTGAATTGCAAAAATAATGACAAATCAAGACCAAGATGGAAAAAAAAATTATTATCCCTTTTTATATGTTGTTTGCAATTGTTTGTTTAAAGGAGCTTGAAGTTCATTGGTAGTGGTGGCAATCTCCATTGTTGGGGAGATTCAAGCTTTTTTTTTTTTTTTTTGGATTGATTGTTGTTTAAGGATTTGAATGTTTTTGTTGTAAGATGGCATGTCCTTGGAAAAAAATTAAACACCAAGGAAAGGTAATTGCTAATAATCAACAACAAATGAATGTTGCAACACATGAGGAAGAAATTGAAGTGGAACAAAGAATTATCATCCATACTTTTACTCTTGAAGGTAAACCCTAAACCCACTCCTATTTTTGAAAGTAAATTTGTTGTGATGGATGATACATTTCACATCGTAGGGTTTAAAAGAATGTGATGCAACACATTGTAAATAAAATATCTCAATCCAAACCTTAAACCCCATCTTCATTCTTTATTTGAAAATGGGGATGGGGAATTTTTTTGCCCAATTTTTTCCAAGCAATATCTTCATTGTTTTAAAGGTTTAGTTGCTAACCTATTTGCAATGCCCTCCTTGTATTTAGGTTTTTTTTGCTGGTTTGTAATACCTTCATATTTTGTAAGGTTTTCTTGTTGATTTGTTTACAATACCTTTATATGTTGTAAGGTTTTTTTGGTAGTCTTTTTTGCAATACCTTCATATTTTGTAGGGTTTTATTACTAGCTTGTTTGTAATACTTTCATCATTCTTAAGGATTAAAACTAGTTCGGTTTAAAATGTTATTCTTGTAGGGGCTTCGGTGGCTTCACATGAAAGTGATCAAATATAAGTACCACCAAATCATGCAATGGAAGATGTAGATTGGGTGCATGAAAGGTCAAGGTGGAAGTGCAAGATCAATGGATGCATTGACACTTATGCGACTTAATGGTTATTTCCCTAGCATTTGGACAACAAACACAAGCTTCGCATGGAGGTAGGCAAATCTAGCCATCCTTTTACTTGTGTTGGGGGACCAACCTATATTTGAATTTTGAACAACTCGTATGCAAGGAAAAAATGGAATGAAAAAAAGGCCCTTGATCGAATGAAGAAGAAAGTGGAGTTAAATTGGGATGAACTCCAAGCCCAAGCACAACAAATGGAATAGGTTAAGCGGCCTTTGTTGGTACTTTTACCCTTTGAGATCTTGTTGGGCATTAGTGGGATTTTGGCATGGGGGGTGGGGTTCATCCCACAAAATGCATGGGCATGCTTTGAAAAGGACGGAAACCTTGTTGAGACAATTCGGGCAAGCAGAGTTGCCTATGCCAAACCTTTGAAAATTGCATGGGGTGTTCGAAATTGGACATTGGAATCTTTTTTGTTTTTTTGTGTTAGGGTTCAAGGCACAACAAAGGACGTTTTTGTTGCAAATGTAATTCAACTTGCACTTGAGCATTGTCAACTATTTACTCATCATCATGCAACTAAAGTTATAGAAGTTGCAGCAAAGTATTGCACCAATATGGGCATTCCTTGTAGTTCATCCTTTTCGGAGGAATAATTATAAATATAACTTTAGCGCATGTATGCACCATTTTTGTATCAAGCCATTATAGATTAACTTGACATGATATATTTTTGTCACCATCCTTTTTGTAGTGTGGTTACTTGAACATTTTTGTATCAATCCACTTGTTTTAGTTTTGATTTTTAAATTTGGGATTTATAGATATTAGGTTCATCTTATGCCATGTTGCACACAATACCCCCATCCAATATGAATGGATTACATTTACTATAAACCAAATGAGTAATACCTTCATCTAGTAAAGTTAGCACATTTTGTGGCCATGCTAGAACATTTAAACAATACTTTCATTATCCTTATCAAGAAATACTCACACAATAACCTTAATGAAAAAATGTAATTTAATATTGTTATATAATTGCATTGCCCATTTTCATGAAAGGACCCCTTGGTGCATAAACTGATTTGTCTATGCGAGTATTGCAAACTTTTGATCTTCTCTCGTTTATGGTTGGGTTTTTTATAAAACGTTTCAAATTGCAAACCTTGCATATCAACCAATTCATGTTCATGTTCCATTACCCTAATATAAACTTTTGCATAATATATGTTTCAAATAAATAGGGGGGAATTGGGTTTAGGGTTTAGGGAAATTAAGCCCACCTTTATGTCATTAATTGTTTTAAGGTAACCTTTTTCTTAACATTTATATTGTTTTCATGGGTATTTTTAAAGTGAATTTATGTATTCACATACACACATATCTCAGGAGGTTCTTATTTTTCTTTTCGTTTTCATTAAAAGAGAAGAGAATGAAAGTGACTCCATGGCAAAGGTATGAATGATAAAAAACCTTCCCATTGGTTGGGGTTCCCCCCCCCACCCCCAACTAGGTTTAAAACACAAGTTGATGGTTGGTACACAATTTAGGGTTATGCAAAAATAATTCCAAAATTAGGTTTAACACTTAGTTCTAAAAAAATTGTTAAATTCCACCATTAAAGTTATGCAATTAATTCTTTTTGTGTTTAGTTAATTTAGGGTCAATGTAGGGATTTTTTGTTGCATACAAAGGTTTCAGCTTAACATTTTAAGGTTCATTATATAGGTTTGCTTATTTTTTCAAATTTAAACCTATGCATCCATTAGGTTATAATGTCTACATAATTTATGGTTTATGCAAAAAAAATTTTACCAATATTAAGTTTAAGGTGTTTTTTTGTATGAAACTATCTAGTTTTTTTATGAGGGTTAAAATTTTCAATTTGCAATACCGTACCTTATCACCCTATGTTAGATCCCAAATGCATGCCCCAACCCTAAATTGCAATACCTAAGTAAATCTATGTTACGTAACCCCCCTTGATTTAATAATGCAAAAACTTGTTCCCTCATCATTTAAGGTTATGTAAATAAATCTTGTTTACCAAATGTAATACTTGCATTTAGTGTATAAAAATTATAAGAAATATCCAAAAGATATTTATTTTAAAAAAATTAAACCAATTATGAATACCTTCATTTTTGGGATCTTGTCCACCAAATGCAATACCTACATTTAATGGACAAAATGCAATAAGAAATAACCAAATGATATTTATAAATAAAGCAAATCATCATTTTGATGAAAAAAGGTTGGACAATACTCACATTAAGTGGTCAAATTCCCCTCTTGAAGAAGTAAGGAATTTGCAATAACTTCATTTAACGTATTAAAATGTAATTAATACTCACAAAAGATATGAAATTATATGCAATACTTGTATTAGTGCATGTTAACCTTTAACTATGATATATTTAAAACCTTGCAATACTTGCATGTAAGACCAATTAAATGCCACAAGAAATAAGATGGGTAAGCAATATTCACAAATTGACCTAATGAATATTGTACAATTAACCTGCAATACCCACCTTTATATGATATTTGTGTGAGATATTCTTGTTTGAAAGTTTTAGAAAATATTTGTTATATAACCTTAACAATGTAACTTTAACTTTCAAACCCTATATGTTCACTGATACAAAAATCAATGCATTAACACGTAAATAATATATTATTTGACATAATTGTAATATGATGCACATTTTACTAATGGAAAATTAGAATGAAGGATAAATACAAACAAGTTTGTGTTGTTTTTTTTACTCATGAACCTTCTTCTTACAAATATTTTCATGTTTTAATATCATCTCATGCCAATCCTTCATCTTGTGCATTGAATTACCAAATGCATCATTGACGCAATGAAATACCATGCTGAAATGCATTTCATGTTAGGAGGCATACCATGCCAGGGCAAAATGCAATATCCACATTGTGACCTTAATCCACACTATATGTGGGAACACAAAATGCAATACTTGCATAACAATTCAAATATGCACATTTTATGTGGGGGCAAAATGCAATACCAACATTATGACCCTAATACACATTATATATGGTAGAGGGAAATTCAATACCTACATGACAATTTAAAGTTGCACACTGTATGTGGGGGCAAAGTGCAATACCCACATTGTGACCATAATCCACATTATATATGATAGAAGGAAATGCAGCACCTACACAACAATTTAAAGACGCACATTATATGTGGGGGCAAAGTGCAATACCCACATTATGACCCTAATCCACACTATATATGGGAGAAGGAAATGCAATACTTGCACAACAATTTAAGGATGCACACTATATGTGGGGGCAAAATTCAATAACCACATTATAAACCTAATCCACACTATATATGGGAGAAGGAAATGCAATAGATGCATGACAATTTAAGGATGCAAACTATATGTGAGGGCAAAGTGCAATACCCACATTATGACCCTAATCCACATTATATGTGGGTGGCAAAATGCAATATTGGCATTATGAGCCTTAATCCACACTATCTATGGGAGGCCAAAATGTTAAATCCATATATCAAACATGGAACATTCTTAGTGGAATTTGATGACCATATTAAAACCATCCAAGGAGATTGATTTCCTTAAATTAGGAATAAAACATTAAACAAAATGATTTAAAAAGAATATCATACCATTGCTATTAAAGGATGATGTTACATTCAAAGGAGTTGTATTTTGATTTGAAAACACAACCTAAATAAATCAACACACATTTCGTTAATCGTTAAACTTAAAACCCTAGCTATGAAATAAAAGTTTAGTTAATAAAATATATAGGTTTAGCAAAGAAATAAAAATTTAGCTAATAAGATATATAAGTTTAGCCAAGAGATTTTAACCAAGAAATATAAATTTAACCAAGAAGAAATATAGGGTTAGTTAAGAGATAGAAATTTAGCCAAAAAATATATATTTAATAAATAAAAATGTAAGTTTAACTAAGATATAGAAGTTTAGTCAAGAAATATATATTTAATTAAGAAAAAAATATAGGTTTAACCAATAGATAAAAGTTTAACCAAAATATATATGTTTAACAAAATAAGAAAAGGTTTAGCCAATAAATAAAAGTTAACGAATAAGCTATATAGGTTTAGCAAAAAGATAGAAGTTTAGCTAAAAAATATAAGTTTAACCAAGAAGAAATATAGGTTTAGCTAAGAGATGAAAGTTTAATCAAGAAAAAATATAGGATCAGCCAAGAGATAGAAGTTTAGCTAAGAAGAAATATAGGTTTAACCAAGAGATAAAAGTTCAAATAAGAAGAAATATAGGTTTAACCAAGAGATAAAAGTTCAACCAAGAAAAAGTATAGGTTTAGCCAAGAGATAAAAGTTCAACCAAGAAGAAGTATAGGTTTAGCCAAGAGATAAAAGTTCAACCAAGAAGAAGTATAAGTTTAGCCAAGAGATAAAAGTTTAACCAAGAAGAAGTATAGGTTTAGCCAAAAGATAAAAGTTCAACCAAGAAGAAATATAGGTTTAGCCAAGAAGTAGAAGTTAAACAGTAAAATATACAGGTGTAGCCAAGAGATAAAAGTTCAGCCAAAAAAAGATAAGAGTTTTGCCAAGGTAAGTAAGGGATTAATAGTTAGTTAGTAAGCAGGGCTAAGATTTAGGTCAGTAGGGTAGCTAGGTAGGTGAGTAGTATGGAAGTCAGGGTTGGGAAAAAACTGGCAATGATAAAAAAGAAATAAAATGATCAAAGGTCAGCAGCCACAAAAGATTGACTCTGGTAGAATGTTGGTTAGCGTAAGGTAAAGAGATGAATGAAAAAGAGGCGAATCATCCAGCCCATCTCCTATGGACAGAACGGCCAACTGGCGCAGTCATGGGGGCTGGTTCACTCTGGCCGTGAAAGTATATGAAGCGACAGTGGAGGCGCTAAAGAAAAAGGAAAGACAGGGTGAAACTCAGTTCACCGCAAAAACTGAGGTCTGCCTACATTTGAATGGGATGTTTTTTATTTTTTTGAATCTCACCCTATTTATGATCAAACTCAGGGTTCTAGTGTTGTTTTCTTTACTTTATAGATAATTTGATTATATATCTTTAATGACCAGACCTTCTTGCAAAGTCATATGAATTAGTTGTGGGTGTATATTTTGACGGTTTTTTTTTTTTTTTTTTTTTTTTTTTTTTTTTTTTTTTTTTTTTTTGCAATGGGCCTGTTATGCATCTTCCCCTGCAATGTGAAATGAACTCATTTTCTTTTCTTCAATTTCCATTCTTTCCCTGATCACAGTTCCTTTCTTTACTATGTTTCATGTGCATTTTTCTCTAAATTTTAACACATTATTTGAACTCTTACCATTCTCAAAAAGTTGGAAAGAAAAATGTTCATGCCTGTGTGTAAGTGGGCCCGGTTGTTGGGGGGGGGCGGGGGGGAGGAG
>Ga0209208_10009698_pt1 | contig 12616 bp, 5 predicted proteins | sample S1TSphfallax_3_FD_187694 | JGI IMG/M metagenome (GOLD analysis project Ga0209208, IMG submission 187694) | Host-associated microbial communities from peat moss isolated from Minnesota, USA - S1T2_Fd - Sphagnum fallax MG (SPAdes) (version 2) | ecosystem: Host-associated > Plants > Peat moss >...
TGCATTAAGCCAATAAGCTTGATAAAAAACATTGTCCTTGGGTCCAAATGACATATAACAAGCCAATGTGTTTACTTTGCATTTAGGACTCTTGTCATTTTTGGGGTCCTTTTATCCAAAAAACATGGTTTTTTAAAGAATTTTTTTCAAATAAAGTGTTTTGAAACCTTTTATATATTGTATTTATAGTTACCCCAATATGTCATATTTTGTTTATAATCAAATTTGGAAAAATATGAAGTTTTGAAAATGCACAAATTTTGCTAGATTTTGTGTTTTCTCTTGAAATTTTGTCATAATTTCAAATCATACCAAAACTTGTTAACGCTTTCAAGTTTAATTTTTTATATTATAAGCTACAAGTTATTTTTAAACAACATATACATTACATCACATTTACATGTCAAAAATGATTCATAAACTTTTTTTAAAACTTAATTTTTGATAAACAAATAAAAATATATGAAAATATGAATGTTTTTTAGGTGTGTTCACTATTACAAAAGTGAGGTGCAATTTATTAGCCTAAATCACTATGGGACTTTAAAAGTGAAATAACTTCATCGCATTTTACTAATTTCACCATGGTGAAAGTTATTTCATTATAATATCACTATGTAGACATCATGTTTCATCATTAGTTAACATAATTCACTATTATAATTCACTACAATAAATAGGTTTATTTCTATTTTTTAAAAATATTTTATCTATGTTACTTTATGATATACCCTATATTATTTTAAGCTACTTTAATTATTATACCCTAAACTATTATACATTATTTTACCTTATTTTAAGTAGTTTATTATAAACTTTTAAGTTATTTGAAATTAAACTATTCAACTGACTTTAGGCTATACCTTAGGTTATTTTATTTTAAATTATTATATATTATTTCAAGTTATACTCTAAGTTATTCAAGCGCATTCTATTTTATGTTATTATAAATTATTTTATTCTAAGTATAATAATTTAAAATAATTTAAAATATAATATAATGACCTAAGGTAAAAATAACTTACAATAGAAAAAATAATCGATGAAAAATAATTTTAAATATCCTACAATATAATAATTGCAAATAACCTATGATATTATAACATAAAATATCCAACAATAATTTATAATACAATAATCACCAATCAAATAACCACTAAGAGCCATTAATAAAATAGGCACCAATATCCATCAATATAATAATCATTAATAACCACCAATATCCAATAACAAAATATTCACGAATAACCATTAATAGAATACCCACCAATAACCACCAATATAATAACCATTAGTAACCACCAATATCCAATAACAAAATATTCACCAATAGCCATTAATAGAATAGCCACCAATAACCACTAATATAATACCAATTAATAACCACCAATATCCATCAATAATCATTAATAAAATAGCCACCAATAACCACTAATATAATAACCATTAATAAATATCAATATCCACTGATAAAATATCCATCAATAACCGTTAATAGAATAACCACCAATAACCACTAATATAGTAGCCATTAATAAACACCAATATCCACCAGTAGAATATCCATCAATAATTGTTAATATAATAGCCACCAATAGCCACTAATATAGTAGCCATTAATAAACATCAATATCCCTGAGTAGAATATCCATCAATAATTGTTAATAGCATAGCCACTAATAGCCATTAATAAACACCAATATCCCTGAGTAGAATATCCATCAATAACCGTTAATAAAATAACCACCAATAGCCATTAATATAATAGCCATTAATAAACATCAATATCCCCGAGTAGAATATCCATCAATAATCGTTAATAGAATAGTCATTAATAGTCATTAATAAAATAACCACCAATAATCATTTATAAAATAACAACTAATAGCCATTAATGAAATAACCACCAATATCCATTAATAGAATAATCATTAATAGTCATTTATAGAATAATAACCAATAGCCACCAATAACCATTAATAGAATAACCACGAATAACAACCAATAAACATTAATATAATAACCACAAATAGCAACCAATAAACATTAATATAATAACCATTAATATAATATCTATAAACACCAATAACCATTAATAGAATAACCACCAATAGAATAACTACTAATGACCATTAATAGAATAACCACCAATAGAATAACTACTAATGACCATTAATAGAATAACCACCAATAGAATAACTACTAATGACCATTAATAGAATAACCACCAATAGAATAATTACTAATGACCATTAATATAATAACCACCAATAAAATAACTACTAATGGCCGTTAATAGAATAACCACTAATAGGCATTAATAGCCACCAATATAATAGGTACCAATAGCCATTAATAACCACCAATATCTTTAACAAAAAAAATTAATAACCATATATTAAAATTGCTTAGGATTACTAAAAAAATCTAAAGTGAAATAATTTATAATAAACAAAAATAATTTAAGGTGAAATAGTCTATAATAACTTAGAATTATCAATAATATCATAAGGCGAAATAACCTTCAATAGCCAAAAATGATTTATAATAGTTGTAAATAGTTTAAAGTAAAATAATTTACCATAGCCAAAAATATCATAAAATAATGAAAAAAAATATTCCATACTCCCACAACCTAGTGGGGTGGCTTGATGGTAAAAGTGTTTGCCTTCATTCCAAAGGTTAAGGGATCAAACCTCACGAGTGGTGTTATGTGTGCTCAACAATGGTATGTTGACCAAATATTCTTCTACCGAATTTGTAAAATAAGTGCCTAGGTAATGACATGTGTCAATAAATCATAGGTTACAAAATCATAAATTTAATTGATTTTCCATGTTGGTTACTTAATAAAGTAGTAAGTGAATGGTTTGGTAAATTTGTATTTCATTTGAGAGTAACCTTGTTTCAGTACGTACTAGTGAAACATTTCATTGTCCGTAACAATTAGTCCTTGTTCACTAAGGGGTTAAACAATTTCATTACGTAAAAATGTCCAAATTCACTCAAAATCACTACTACCAAAGTGGGTGCAATTTACTAGCTTAAATCATTATGAGACCTTAAAAATGAAATAATTTCATTGCATTTTACTGATTTCACCCTACTAAAAGTTATTTCACTATAATATCATTATGTAGATATCATGTTTCATTACTAGTTAACATAATTCACTATTACAATTTACTATAGTAAATAGGTTTATTTATATATATTTTTAAAAATCTATATGCTACTTTATGATATACCCTATATTATTTTAAGTTATTTTAATTATTCTAACTTATATTTTATGTTATTATAGGTTATTATAAATTATTGTACCCTAAATTATTATATGTTATTTTGCATTAAGGTATCTTAACTAGTTTATTATAAGCCTTTAAGTTATTCAAGGTCATTCCACTTTATGTTAATATAAATTATTTTATCCTAAATATAATAACTTAAAATAAAAAATAATAACCTATGAATTTTTTTAAAAAATATCTTACAATATAATGATTATCAATAGCCTATGATATTATAATATAGAATATCAAACAATAATTTATAATATAATAATAATCAATAGTTGTAATATAATGTATAATAACCAACAGTAACTTATAATGCAATAACCATCAATAACCACCAATGGCTTACAATGGAATAATCACCAATAACCATTAATAAAATAGCCACCAATAACCATGAATAGAATAGCCACCAATAGCCATGAGTAGAATAGCCACCAATAGCCATGAGTAGAATAGTCACCAATAGCCATGAGTAAAATAACCACCAATAGCCATAAATAGAATAGCCACCAATAGCCATGTGTAGTAGCCACCAATAGCCATGTGTAGTAGCCACCAATAGCCATGAATATAATAGGCACCAATAGCCGTGAATATGATAGGCACCAATAGCCATGAATATAATAGGCACCAATAGCCATGAATATAATAACCACCAATAGCCATGAATATAATAACCACCAACAGCCATAAATAAAATAGGCACCAATAAAATAATTACTAATGGCCATTAATAGAATAACTTCCAATAATAATTATTAGAATAACCACTAAAAACATTAATAGCCATAAATAAAATAGGTATTAATAGCCATTAATAACCACCAATAACAATAATAAAAACACAACTAATAGCCATATATTAGAATTACTTAGGAATCTCAAAAATAATCTAAGGTGAAATAATTTGTAATAGACAACAATAACTTAAGGTGAAAAACCCTATAATAACCTAGAATTGTCAATAATAACATAAGGTGAAATAACCTTTAATAACCAAAAGTTATTTATAATAGCTACAACTAGTCTAAACTGAAATAATTTACATTAGCCAAAAAATTTTACAATAGCTGAAAATAGCCTAAGGTGAATTAAGATAAAATAGCCAAAAGTAATTTCAAATAACCAAAAGTAGCCTAGGGTGAAATATCCAAAAATAACCAAAAGTAATTGAAAATAACCATAAATAGTTGTAAATAGTGTAGGGTGAAATAATTTAAATTAATGAAAAATATTCATATAATAATTGAAAATAACTTAACATAGGTAATATTATTATATCAACAAAAAAATTATTCATTTATTAAACTTTTTTTTTCAAAAGAATAGTCATTGAAATGTTATTAAATAATGATATTCAATTTTTTTTTTGTTCAAATGATTTTAAAGTTTCAAAAGGAAATAAATGTACATTATTGAATTTTTTTGAAAAGTAAACTCGAATCATTTCATTTGAACAAACTCTCAATAAAATATAAAATTTCAAAGTTTATGTTTTTATAATGTTTTAATATTTGATAAATAAATGTAATGTAATATATTATCACAACAAGGGGTTGCTTTGATGGTAAGGGTGTTCGCCTTCATTCCAAAGGTCAAAGGATCAAACCTCATGGGTGGTGTTGTGTGTGGTCAACAATGGTATGTTGACCAAATATTCCCCTATCGAATTCTTATAATAGGTGCCTAGGTTGATTACATGGCCTATGTACCTACCTAGGCTAGGTTTTTAACTTAGTGGAGGTAGTGACACGTGTCAATAAATAATAAGCGTTAAAAATCATGAAATTATCAATAATATTATATATTAAATAATTAAAATGTAATTGATTTCCATATTAGTTAGTTAATTAAGTAGCAAGTGAATGGTTTGGTAAATTTGTATTCCACTTGAAAATAATCTTGTTTCACTAGTTATTAGTGAAACAAGTCATTGTTTGTAGCAATTGGTCCCCCTTCACTAAGGGGTTAAACAATTTCACTAAGTAAAAACGTTCAAATTCACTCAAAGTCTAGTGAAACCTAGAATGAACTAGAACACATTTTGTAATAGTGTACATACACTAATCCTTGTGCAAAACATTCATGAATATTTATCATCATTTTGGATGATATCATTGTACCTTGGGATTTCTACCATGTAATTGCATAACCTAACATTAGAAGAAATAATGTTTAGTAAAAGTGTCCTTGAGAATTATGTTTGTTTTGAATTGATTCTTTAAAAACTATTTGCACCTATCCTGATGGATTGAGTGCAATGAAATTACTATAAACATTATTTTTTAAATTGAACTCCAACTTTGTTATGATTCCAATGGTTTCATTTGTAGCACCAACTTTTAAATCAATGTTTTTAATCAACATAACCAATGTTCCTAATGCAACATGTTGCATGTGATTGAATCTTTTATTGTTCACCCAAGATTGAATGCGTTCAACATTCCTCGCATTTGTCTCCAATTGAATAGCATAAATTTGGTCAATTGGAAATTTCTTGTGAAGAATCAAATCGTTGTAATAATCAACGTCCTTCTGATGTGTGAAAAGTATTGTTGATTTGTTGTCAATGTATTGTTCTACTAGTTCTTAAATGTGAAATGTGCCAAATTTCTTATATACATCCATTTCAAAAAAATGTGGTGAATGTAAAATGCAATTGATGAGTAATGGATTTAGCAATATTCAAAGCACTTAATTTAACTCAAATGCAAATGTTAATAGTTCAAGAGATGCGAAAATTCACTAACCCATTCAAATATAAATGTGAAACATTGTGTTGTTATGTGTGTTTCAATATATACTAATAAGTGCAATGTGCAATGTTTGAATGGTGGTTTCAATAAGTTCAAAGTGGATGATTTGATTCATGTAAAGATGTTGATAGTTCAAGAAATGTAAAAAAACTCACTAAATCGTTGAAGTATAATTACAAAATATTGAATTGCACGTGTTTTAGTATATTATAATAAAAAGAATATTTAATTTGTGAATAATGGTTTTAACATATTAAAAGTGAGTGGTTCAATTAATGTATGCATGCTGATAATTGAAGAAATGTGAAAAAAAACCACTGATTCATGCCAATATGAATGCGGGATTTAAAATCGTTACACGTGTTTTAATAAATAATTGTAAGTGTCAATTGTACTCCTAAATAATGGTTTTCAACGTGTTAAAATTTGATGGTTCAACTCATGTACCATGTTAATAGTTGAAAAAAATGTCAAAATCATTAACCCAATGCATTGTGTAAATAAAGTTAAAGGTTATTTCAATTTCCACATCAAAAATTTGAAATTATAAAAAAATTAAATAGTGTTCAAATTATACTCACAAGTGAACAACATAGTGAACATAATTATGAACAATATTGACTATTAATTAGCACAATAAGCCACTTGCAAACATAAGATGACCAAATGTAGTTGAAATGTAATAAAATCAAACAATAGTCACAATGTGTGGGGGTAGAAAATGACAATATTTTTTCTTATGATAGGATGTCCCATTTGACTAGAACACCATTGTCCATCTTGATTAAAAATGTCATTTTTTTTTGTTCAACTTGACCAAATATGCTAGTTGACAAGAAACCATTGGTTATTTTAACCAAGGTGGTCATTTTTTTGTTCAACTTGACTAGATGTTCAATTTGACATATAATCAAGTAAGTCATTTTAGTCAATTTTACTAGTAAAAAATACACATGTCATTCAAGCCCCATGCTTCTAGTCAACTTTGACCTTTTGGAAAACCATGAATTGTAGTAATGAAAGTTGATATTTCATTGAAAATTAATGTTTTTGGTGTAATTATTTGAAAGTACGAATGACAAAAAAGTTAATTTCACTTATTTTAATTCATTTTGTTGGAAATTTCAACTCGCATATGGGTTTTATATAATAATATGTGTCCAACCTATGCCATCCAAAAAAGTTCATTATAATATGTTGTTACCCACCAATTGGGAAATTGTTAAAGGGGAAGAAAACAATAAAAAACGTAGTAACATTACAACAAAAGGTGTACTTGTACCCTAAGTGATTCACTGGATTATGAGTGAATTCATTGGTTATAATGAATGGAAATTAATGGGGAAGTAGTGAATTCACCGGTCTAGTGAACGGGGATGAATGAACTACACCTACATTTTGTAATAGTGTAATAACAAAAAAATATTGAAAAGGAACATAAAGGCATTGTGATAGGCATGGAGATTGAATGGTTAGAGATAAGGAATTGGGAGGCCATTTATGAATTAATGCCACCTTGAATGGAATCTTAAGCATTAGCATAACAAGTTCGCATCAAAATGTGTTCCAAAAGTGACACCATCCATGTGATGATAGAAATGAAGTACCTATACCCATTACTACCAAACCTATAAGCATATTATTGCTTCATTGCCTTCAATGTTTCATAATAGGTGTAGTTCCACCAATGGTTGGTGCACACATCATAGAAAAGTAATTCATGTCGATGTGGAAGATTCATGATTTGGAATGGAAGCATTACTAAAAAAAATGGTTTGAGTTGACTAACTATTCTTTTTTTTTACTAATGGACGTGTCCATTTTGACTTGAGGCCCAAAACATGTATTTTTTGACCAATCAACTTGACTAATTTAACCAATACATGTAGTCAAGTTAAACAACCCTAGTCAAAATGGCATATGAGTTTTAATCAAATGGGACATATAGTCAAATGAACATAAAAAATTGACATCATTAGTCAAAATGGCCAATGTTTTTTAGTCAAATGGAACATTTTATACCTATTACATTCCTATTCCTACCTCCCATTTATAATCCTACAACTTACTTACCTACCTACCTACCAACCCACCCACCTACCTAAATGTAATACCTACCTACCTATTTACTTGCCTATCCACCCACTTATAACCTACCTACGTATTAATTATCTACTTAGGTTTACCCACCCACCTATGTACCTAGATGTATTATTGACATACCTACCTATCCACCCACCTATAACCTACCTACATATTAACTACCTACCTACCCACACACCTATTTACATACATGTATTACATGCATACCACCCACCTACTTACATACATACTATTTACCCACCCACCCACCTACCTATTTACCTATTCACCCACCACCTACCTACCTACCCCCCCACCCACCTATCTTCTACAACCTACCTACCTACTTGGCACAATGTTTTTTTATATGTGCAAAAATTTGATTAGTCAAATGGTCCATACTCTACCAATTAGAAAAAACCACCCTAGTCACAATGAACATGTTGAAATTGATTCGTTCAAAATGATGAAGTGGTTTTTTTACCCTTGTTCAAATTGGGTTTATTTTTTACTAGATTTGCTAGTTTAAAAAACCAATTTTTCTATTAGTGAGGGGATATATGGCTCACAATATCATTTACCATTACATCCAATACCATGAACCTCATGGCTATGGAATGTTGTAATTTACAATGGGATGTTTGTGTGTTTATGCCTTAAAGTATTATTGTAGGCTAGAAATTGAGTATAGCATATCATCACCACACAAGGTTTGGACATTCGACCTTTGCTATGACATGGATGAATGAAATACATGACCATGTGGTCAGTACAATTAAGGATGCCCACAAGGAATGCAAGGTGATAATAAAATGTTGCTAGTAGTTGACACAATTAGTTGACTTAGGTACCAAAGCTCAATGGAAGTTATACAATGGACAATTAGTTATGATCATATTAGCCAACAAGCGAAAGATTCACATTTGGGAATTGGTCCTTTATTATTATAGGCCACCATAGCACATGTAATATCTAGATGAACAAATTGGTGAAGTAGCCATGGATTGGCAGATTTAGACATTACCAAAAATGTTTGCCACATCTAGTAAAGAGAGTTGGAGCCAAAAGATATTCATGAGGAAAACCCATTTTAGTTACCAAAAAAACTATGAAGTCATTAGATAATGAAGTGGACAATTTCCTGATTCAAACCAAATTCTATAAAGAATGAAATAGATATGTTGCACGTGAGGACATTACAACAATAAGAAGGGGATAATGTTAAAGAACAAAATTATGGGACTTAGAATATGGTCATAGCAAAACAATAAAATGACATTGTGAATCAATTTAAGTAGACAAGTTGATATAGTATAAAACAAGTGGATATTTATGTAAAACAACAATACAATACAGATTAAACAAGCAAATCAATAAGTTATGACAAATTGAAATATAAGATAGATATGCATGACATGTTGGTTTGGTAATGTAATGATTGTGTAAGACAATGAGACTAGTTGATTTGGGCAAATTGATATAACAAGCAATTAGGAAGTTGTAACCATTTATTGTTCAATATAAAAAACAAATTGGTTGAGCAAAATGGTTGTTGTTGATTGTTACAAATGATCAAGGGATTATTGGTTTGTCCTAGTGTGGTTCCAAAAGAACACTTTGAGAATAGGAAAGAGGGATAATTAGAATAACCTTGTAAATAATGAGAAAATTAATGAAAAATGATGAGCATTTTCTTTCAATTTCTTGTTCATTTGCAATCATATCTTAATAATAATGTAAGATTTATCTAGCGTGTGTAGGAATAAATGGTATTTCCTAATTAAAAAATTATGTGGTATTCATTTTGATAGAATAGGACAAGGACTCAGGGGTGATGTTAATTTATTACTAATAAATAAGAATTGAAATTTTCATCACCAACATTAACATAAAATTCCTAACAAAGGGTTACACATTTGTAATCATGCAAAAGTTTTCGAGACAAAACTTTTTGGAGGCTATGGGCTAATTTCCCATTTTTGAATTAATTCTCGTTTAATCTTTGGGAATTCACATTTCACTTGTATGGAGGTAAAATGATAGCCATTTGCATTAATGAATTCATGGGGAGGAACATTACCTATGTGGGAGATTTCAAGTTGTTTGGTGACAAACTATTTTTTAAGGATTTTCCTAAGGTGTAAGGTGGTGTGCAACCATCATTCTTATGCAAAACATTTAGTGGATCAACATTATGTTAATTAGTTTCCATTGTTGTACCTCACAAATGGAGGAGTGTTGGATCATTAATGAATGTAAAGATTTGAATTACTGACATGATTTTTGTGTGGGGATCACAAAATTGGAATTTTGTGTTGCATTATTTTTGCATCTCCACACATGTTTATCAGGTTACACATGTTGCTTGTCAATATGTTGGTCAATTTGTCATATGATTTTAAGGGGGTAAAAGGAATGCCAAATGTGTGCCATTTGGATGTGACTAGGTGATGAACACACATTTTTAGGTTGACCTTTTAATAGGTTGTGTTTACTATTCAGTATGAAATCCTAGGTGAAATGTTATGTGCCTTCCCACGTGTGTTTTTATTGCCATAATGAGCTCAAGGGCCATGATTGGTGTGGTTAATGGATAGGCATGGGACAAGGCTACCACCCAATCCTAATCACTAAATAGGTCTTGCTTAAACCCTAATTTGTCTAAACATATATTGATTAGGTTTTTAGTTAGGGTTAAGTTGTACTAAGATGTATAATTGTAGATATCTATTGATTTGATCATTAGGAAGTCCCATATTTGTTTAGTTTTGTGATGAAATCAGTTTCATGCCTAGTAGACCACCTTGTTGTGTTCATAGTGTGCCAAAATGTTGTATGTCTTGTGAAATGTTTTTGTGGGTGTAAATGCCTTAGCTATATACAATGTAGCACCCCTGAATTTATGTTATGGAAATTATTGTTCAACAAATTCAACATCCTTTTAGGTGTGGTATGAACTTGTTATGGTTTATACCAAACTTGAAGGGATGTTGAACTTGGTATCAGAGGTCTTGGGTTGAATACCCAAGTTAGGGTTACAATTTACCACAAAAGAGGCATAAGATTTAGGGAGACAAAACATGGTTACTATCACCATTGGTTGTATTAGGTGTGGGGTGTGGCTCAAATCACCCATACCACCTTCATTGTCATCTAGTGGGGGAGCCAGTCTTCAAATTCAAAAACAAATTCAACTTCAGAATTTGTGACCACACCATTATTGTGAGACGTGTATGGAACCACCAAGGGATCTAAGTGATATTCAAAGGTCAGTTGACACCATAGAATTGAATGATTTTATTTAGGAGTTTGACAATTTATGTGATATGTAGCAAATGTGTAATCCCCAACTATTCATGCCTTTCATGACAACATCTGGAAGGGTTGTCTATGGATGATTATCACAAATTTAGGCATGCCCATGTGTAGTTTGGATTAAGGAATGACATAAATTTATATTAATCACCCAACTAGAATTCCATTATTAGGGAACTTGTGGCCACAATTGGTGTGGCAATAGCCTCTAACCGTAATATGACAAATGGAAGTAGGAATATTGGATTGAAAAATTGTGGAGTTTACAAAAGTTTTAGTGTAAGCCCCATGAAAGCTTGCATTGTGTGTTAATTGTCACAACAAATGAACAAACGCACCCAAGTTTCGATTTAGTTAGGGTTTAGTTTCTTTGTATCATTTATTCGTTTTCTTAAAATTGCGATTTTTATTTTTTTTTCCAATTCAAGTTTAAGGTGATCCAAGCATAATGTTCCCTTCTTTTGGTTTTTTTTAGCACGGAAGTCAAATTAGTCCTGATAAAAGAAAGGAAACACGGGGAGCGAAGCAACGGACATGATGATAAAATATGTGAAAATAAAAAAATAGTTTTCGTGGATATTGACATTCATGAAGAGTGGTTGCGATTACTTAAAGAACGTTGTAGTCATTGCCAAGAGGGTAGGAAGGAGTTTAATTGTGTTTATTATCAAAGCAAAAGGAACTTGAAGGTGAGGATTAATGAGCATTGAAAGAAGGGGCGTGACAAAGCTATGGATTCCAAAGGGAATCTTCTCAAATTGAAATTGTGCCCACCATTAAGAAACACAATAGAGGGTGTGCATCTTGCGAAGGGTGGAAACATTTTGGAGTATAGAGTGAAGGTGAATGCATTGTGGAAGCCAAGGAGTAGTCGCCCTTCGACTACATTAACTTTATAGCCAATACACATGTTTGAACATAAGCACAAGAGGGAGAAAACCATGCCCTTAAAGATTCTCAATGAAGTTAAAGACGAATTTATTGTTGTTCATAAGAAACAACTCACAAAACATGGAGGCCAAGTAGTTAAACAAGTCTCGAAGCTAGAGAGGATTTTTGAACGTCATGCTTCGTTGAAACCTATCACTTGGGAGAAATCGCAACACAATGGTATTGGATCACACCTTTTCTATTTGAATTTGCAACATGGTAATGTTTCCTTAA
>Ga0209208_10009699_pt1 | contig 12616 bp, 11 predicted proteins | sample S1TSphfallax_3_FD_187694 | JGI IMG/M metagenome (GOLD analysis project Ga0209208, IMG submission 187694) | Host-associated microbial communities from peat moss isolated from Minnesota, USA - S1T2_Fd - Sphagnum fallax MG (SPAdes) (version 2) | ecosystem: Host-associated > Plants > Peat moss >...
TCACTCCTGGTCAAGCCAGGGCTGCTGCTTACAAAGTGGCAGTTCTTGGAGCTGCTGGAGGAATTGGTCAACCACTCTCTCTGCTTATCAAAATGTCACCCCTGGTTTCTGATCTGCACTTGTATGATATTGCCAATGTCAAGGGTGTTGTTGCAGATCTCAGCCACTGCAACACTCCTGCTAAGGTGTGTACCTTTCAGCAAGGGTTATATCAATGGTTTCAACAAGGGGGTATGACACACATTAAGGGGGATTATGTTTTTCTCATTTTTCCCAGGAAGAGGCCTTGAGCCAATGTATAGAGGTCTCTTAAGCTCAAGAATTTCATTTTATGGGCTTAGAGTTCCTTAGCTGAGGCAGGAAGTTGTGTGACAACCCAGCTGACCTTTCTTATCTATGTTTGTTGATAGGTGGCAGCATTTACTGGAGCTGGGGAACTTGCAGCAGCTTTGAAGGATGTTGATGTTGTAGTCATTCCAGCAGGAGTACCACGCAAGCCTGGCATGACACGAGATGATCTCTTCAACATCAATGCTGGGATTGTGAGGACTCTAATAGAGGCAGTTGCTGATAATTGCCCCAATGTAAGTGCTGATGCGGATCTGCCTCTAGTTTTTGTGTCATGGTTAGTGAACAAGTTTGATTAGCCTCTTCTTCATTGGATGTGCCCTTCTGCTTTTGCTGTGGGCCTTTGATATATATTCCTTGGAAGTCCTATCTTGTCAGTCACAGTTGTAATCTATTTGAGATGTTAAAGCTTCAGAATTGCTCTGAGTTTTGGGGCACTCTGCCTCCATGGTAACATTTCTGTATTCTATCACAAGGCTGCCATGGAGAGATGCAACAAAGAGGTGGTATAATGATTATAAATAGCTGATGGATTGCACATATATTTCTGCAGGCAATGATTAACATCATCAGTAACCCAGTCAACTCAACGGTGCCCATTGCTGCTGAAGTTTTGAAGGCCAAAGGAGTGTATGATCCAAGCAAACTTTTTGGGGTGACCACTTTGGATGTGGTGCGTGCCAATACATTTGTGGCAGAGAAGAAGAATCTGAGACTCATTGATGTTGATGTGCCTGTGATTGGAGGACATGCAGGCATCACTATATTGCCATTGCTTTCCAAGACAAGACCAACTGTGGATTTCACACCAGAGGAGATTGAGGAACTTACAGTTCGCATCCAAAATGCTGGGACAGAAGTTGTGGAGGTTTGTTCCTAAATATGTGCTCTGCTTGAGCTTACAGATGTGATGGCTACATTTTGATCAAGGGTTAGTAGTTTTTGCATTGAAATGGTGCCTATCATGAGGGGTGATGGCTCAGTGCTATAACCCCTGTCTGGGACCCTGGGGCCTCAAAAAGGTTCTGGGTCAAACCCACTGGTGTGGAGGTGAAAGCCCTGCTGGCCCTCTGCTGCTGAGCTTGACTTGGGGGTGCCAATGGCTTGTCAGGTAAGGTCTGCTGTTGTGCTTAAAAAAAGAGAAAAGAAATGCTGCCTATCATGAGGTGACTTTGAATTGTTGTTTTTGTGACTTTTGGTTGCAGGCAAAGGCAGGTGCCGGTTCTGCAACTCTTTCTATGGTGAGTGCTTCCAAAATGCATGCTCTCTATAACCTGTGAGAAGAGGAAACTCCAGTAAATTTGATGAGGGTAGTGAAAATATGGTTTGGAAGATGTCCTCTTAGAGCATCGCTAGTGGAATAAGATTTTCACCAGTTTGCAGATAGGTGAAGCAACTAAGCTGCAATTGGCCTCTGTAATTTACATTCAATTCCTGTTGTAAATACACAAGGGACAAATTTGGTGTTTACAGGATCGCAGCAGCAGCTAAGTGTCTGGTATACACGTGTTTCTATTGCAGGCATATGCAGCTGCAAGATTTGCAGAATCTTGCATGCGTGCCCTAGATGGTGACCCTGATGTGTATGAGTGTGCCTATGTGCAATCTGAGGTGAGATGATAACATATCCTTTCTACAGGTGGCTTAGGCTTGACTTGCGAATTGTATTTTGATTTTCCCTCTCCTGAACCTTTATCACTCTACCTGAATGCTGAAAGGGTGTGGCAAAGCCATGCTGAATTGACTTGTGGGATGGCCAGGTGACTGAACTCCCATTCTTTGCCAGCCGTGTGAAACTGGGAAAGAAAGGACTGGAGGCTATAGTGAGTGGGGACTTGACCGGTTTGACAGACTATGAGCAGAACGCTTTGGAAGCACTGAAGTCTGAGTTGAAAGGCAGCATTGAGAAGGGTGTTTCTTTTGCTAGTAATGGAGCAACTGTTGCTGTCTGATCTAAATTAACTCAACTTTTTTTGCAAGCTTTATTGGAAGCAACAATATTGTTACAGGTACAGCTGGTGGTCAAGAGGAGGAGCAACATGGAGCAAGAAAATATAAATTGGCTATTTTTTAAACCTGAATTCAGGCATTTCTTTGATTTTAGAGCCAACCATGAGGCATGCTGAAATTTTGTTCAAATATTGTCCAAGGTGATAATAAGTGCAAACTGTACATGCTCTGGTATTCACCAAAAGCATGAGGCTTTCACCTGCGCTGTATCTGTGTTGATGATCAACAATCTTTTATACTTTTCAGTTTTAAGTACTGTGTTACTGAAGATCAATGCACACTATGGGATGCATTGAAGTGTAACACATCTGGCTGTGTTGCGTTGCACAACAATATTTGGACAATATCATTCTTATTGCATTCTACTTGTCCAGGATCCAATTGTGCATATGAATATCACATATGTCACATACAGGACTTGGCAACATGACAAGTCATGATGCAGAATACACATACTATTGATTCGATCACAATAAATTGTGGAACTTGTTCAATTCAGTGAAGGTGCTTAAAGATTTCATCTAATACTGTGTCTATAGCTTCTGGTATTTGGATTATTCATGCAGTCATGCATTTGTGACAAGTAACAAGTTTTGTATGTCAGGATTTCAGGAAGCAGTGCCAGACGGAATCTGAGGCAACTGTAAGTCATTCCACTTTAATCCAGATTGAAGGTGCCTTTGTTTGAGTGGATAGTCAGTTTGCTCGGTCACTATTAGCTTTGAATCATTTGGTGTTAGCATTTTATTGTGATATCTGGGGAGCTTGTTGAGGGGCAGAACATCTTCTTTGTCAAACTTTCCGCATCAGGTTGGGTGAAGAGTTATATGTGGAAACCTTCTGTATTGGATATTATCATGTGTGTGGGTTCAGTCAAGTATTGTGTTGTTTTTGTGGGCAATGAACCCATCAAGATTCATGAGCAGTGAACTATTGTGCATGGGATTAGTTTTTATGTGTTTTATTTGGGAACAAGAGTGTTCAACGTGGGGAATCAGGGAGTCTGTGACAAATGACAAAGCTGTCAAGTAAACCTGTTGAGCTCATGAGAGGGAGATCAAGGTGATCTGATTCCTGGAGACCCATAAAACTAGACATCATTGTTATGATAGCAAGTTCTTTGGACATGTAGCTTGTGATGCTTATGTTGATTGTAGTATCTCTTGTCATTAAACTTGTTCAACTATGTTTCATCAATATGGCATTGACCATGAGGGAAGTATGTGAACGCTTGTTTTTTGTTACACTGGTTCTTTGCTTAGGTGTGTGAGAATTGGTGATTCCAATTCTGATTTTTTAGTACCCAGGTTGCTGGTTCAAAATCAAAATTTTTTAAAAAAAGAAAGAATTGACCCCAAAACTGGCCTTAGATTTGGACCCAGAATCAGGAATTGTCCTCTGGCTATAGTCGAAATTGGGCCCAAAATTGGTTTTATCCGCGGTCTAGTTCTTTTATTTAGCAAAGTGTTATTTTATTTTATTATCTTTTTAATTTATCATTTCTTGGTTGGGGTTGGAAAAAAGTTGGGATCAAAATTGGAGGTTCTCTTGAAAAGTAAGAACTCAACAACATTTGTGACTATTAGTTAGGATGCAATCTTTGAATTAGGTTAGATTCAATGTCACAATTCATGTCTTCTCCACGCTTGAGCAATCAGAATATGAATACCACAACATAAAAAATAGCTTGAAATTAACAAAGACATGGAAACTAGTACCTGCAGACAAAGAATGTCAAATCAGCAATGGGTCTTTATTGCAGATAGTACAAAAGTTCACTTTTTTGAGAAAAAGATGGATGATGAACAGAAGCAAATTTTGGGTCCTATTATGCACATTTTGGTCATGTAATAGACCATTGAAAAACTACTATCCCATTAGTCAATATTTAATAATATTAACAAAAATAGTATAATATTATTATAGTAATTAATTAATTTTAAAATAATGTTACAGTAATTATTTAATTTTAATAATAATAGATAATAAAGTATTATTATTATTATTAAATCATTATTGTAATTAATAGCTATTTTGGAATCATTATTTCACTTGTTAAAGCTCTCATAATTATAATAATCAATATTTAATATACAAAAAAAAGGTATAATAAACTTTCAATACACTTGTAATATGGCTTTAATATATTCAAAATATACACCTTTTTTTTTGGTATGATTGATATATTTTAATATGTTCTAAATATGAACTACATACAATTTTAATACATTCATTATACATACCCCCATTACACACTTGCACATTTTAATATGCTTCCAAAACCACTAGAATATCTTTAATAAACATTAATATACCCATAGGGCTGCAATTAATTTAGTCACATTTACAACTAATGAAGACATATATAGCCCTTCTTGAATGAAGATCAAATTAAAAGTCATCCTCTTATAAGGATGAAAAGAATAATAGTCACAAACTAGTTGTAATGCAATCACAAGTATGACCAAACATAACAACTAGTTCCAAAAATGACCAAAGCTAGTTGCAAATTACATTTAAGTCGCGTCTAGTCACAAAATAAATAGGTTACAAAACCCCATATCTCTTCTAGTGCATAGAAATAAGTAAATGCAATCACAAGTTCTAGCTTGATTGTATAACTAGATCTAATCTTCATGTGTTGTAAACATGATATAGATTGTGACATTGTTATGACTACTTCAACATCAATTAGGTGCCATTTTTTCTTTCACAAACACCTCAAGCCATAGCTCCTTGTCCACTTTACATGCACTTTAGTTGGTGTCATCCCCATGAAATGTGACAAGGGATCAAAATACACTAGAATGATAAAGATATGTAGTTGGCTTGTCCTATAGGGTCGTGTAAATGGGCTTGCCCAACACCTTACCCCACATATTATAATAAGGTTGAATAGTAGTACATGAATATCAAACATATAAAATGACTTATAGTTGAAATAAAAGTTTAATGAATTCAAATCTGTAGACAAAATTATTCATCCTTCATTTTGCAAACATATTGGTATACATCTAGCTTTTAAAGAGTAAGAACATGATCATGTAAGAAAACACTCCATACCTATAAATAATCATGATTGCATGCAAAACCCACTTACAATCAATCAACAAAGTAATATAATATTATTTATTTGTAACCCATGAGTATGTGTTGTGGAATAATATGGTGTAACCAAAAAAAGGAATGGCTTCTCACTACCTGAAAAGTAAGCTTAAAGAATGAAGCCTCTAGCCCAAGCAATATATCATGCTCATTAATAAAACAAATTGCATCACATACATATTCTAACATATACAAATTCAATCATGGAGTGAAAGCACATTAGGGTGCAACAAAAGTGACATCCCAAAGTACATTTTAAAAATTTTAAATTTTAAATTGTAGTTCATTCCAATTTATGTGTGAATGATGGAATAAGATTCATACCAACAATGTGTATCATGTATCAAAACACAATGTAAGGCCTATAGACCTACCTTAAATTTGTTTCCTCTTCTTGCACACCTTTATAAGTGGTATGGTCAAAAGTTAAAACCATGAATTTGTGAAAACTTGGAATATATTTTTCAATGTTACTCATGCACCTTTCTTTCATGACTAGTTTGCAACACCCTCAAAGACCAAAAGCCTTCATTGGCATTAATCAAACTTTAAATGATTCAAATAGAATTGATAATAACTACAATAAAAAATATTTTAAATAAACTAATTAGATGAGGTGTGAGCATTGGGCACACATGTTTGATTTCCTATTTACCTAATTTCATCATATAAAGTTATATCTATAACCTAGAGGTGTACTATGATCCCATATAATAAATTTGTAATTAAAGACATAAATGTAGATGAACTCATGAATGATGTGGAACAATCTTTTTTTTTGTCAAGGTAAAATCACCAAAAGGCAATACTAAGTCATTTTTTTAGCAAAAGGTTAATATTATTCGAAAATAAGAAGTCAAAAATTCTTTTTTTTTTCCTTTTTTTAAAAGCATGTTGTCAACTTGTCATAGGTTTGTCTACTAGCTAATTTTTTAATGGTCCTATACAAAAGTGTCACCAATTAAATCAAAATTTCTTTAGGGATGCTTGCCACTACTACCACACTACAAAATTGGAAAAGAAATAGTGTGGAAGGAAAGTTCAAAGGAGACCTCTTTGAGAAATAAAGATGTTAAAATACCCAACAAACTAGGCATTTGAAGCTTAGACATATACAAGAAAATGTTTTCTACTCGGATTCATTTGCATCTTTGGAATAATAGAGCTATAATTAGATGGATAAATTATAGGAGGTTGTTGGTTTGAGAATGGAATCATGGTAGATTGGAAAAATCAAACATCATTGTAACAACACTTGAAAATCTACAAAATCTTTTCAATTTTGGTTACATGGTGAATTTAAGCACTCCACCAAAATGTGTTAGACCAAATGAGCTCCACCAATATCATAAACCAAGTCCAAATACCATATTAAAACACCCTATAATTTTGGATCTTCCCAAATAACCTAGAGAAACATTAAAGTTTTGGGCATTTTCTACATTGGCATAGACCCCATTTTGGGACTTGCATCGATTTTGTTGCGTAGTATTTTATTGCATGGTTTAACCATGAGATTAATTAAATATTGTGCTTGGACCCAAGTAAGAAAACATTGAATTGAATGGGCGGTAGTCTAAATCAAGCATCTTGAATTTTGTTCATTTCACAAATTGATATACACATTGTTGACATTGTTTGAGGGCCTTAGATCCCTTGTTCCCACTTATAGATTACCAACTCACCATAATATCCACTAAATGAATCACAATTTTTCCTTGAAATTTAAAAACATACAATGTTAGCAAAATTGGCCTCAAACATGATGCAAGCAATGTATTTTTTGATAACATATTTTCACCACCTTGGGAGGGAAAAAAAAGTGGTGCAAATGGCATTAAGAAAATCAGCAATAGGATTTGGAAAATTCTCCATAATTTGATGATAAAAAGGGGTGAGGTTGCCATCCTCTTGATGGATGATTTGAATTAGGTGTTGCCCAAATATACCAAACACATTTGTTGGATGCCAAATCACTACTCCATGTAAGGTTTCAATCCCCACTCCACTCTTTAGCAACTTTCTTCGATTGCTTGTTACCATGAAAACTTCACATCATATAATAATATATTGAGATATCTTCTTTAAAACATCCTTGTATATTGATGGCTTGAAGTATAGCAAGTAGGAATGGCAAGACAAGCAAGATATGTTAGATGGAAATACTTTGACAAATCTTGCATTTGTTTTAGAGATCATCTTTCATTGCAAGCTTGCGTTTGATCTCCCCTTCCCACTCCTTTTTTAGTTGTATTGTATGGACATGGATGAATTGCATTCTGAAGCTTGTGATGGTGCAATGGAGTGTTGTATGGGCTTTTGGGAAAAAATAGGGTAAAACTTCAAGGTAAAGGTTCAACCTTCAAAAATTTTGAGTTTTTGTTTAACTAATCTTCTTGTTCCACATCAATGCTTATTTATTTGGTTTTTCTAGCTAATCTTCCTCGTGTTCCAACTTTGAGTGTTTCTATTGTGATCCATCAAATATTTTTAGTTCATCATTTTTTGAATATCTTGAATGGCGCAACAAAATTATATTTTTAATGACAATGTGTTTCAACATATTTATTTATGGTTATGACTTCATGAATGTCAACAAATGGGAGTGGTGAAATAAAAATCAAAACTACATTCACAAATTAGTAATGCACTTAGGTTTTTAGAGTTCTCACGTTTTTTTTGTTTACACATCACTTCAAAATTCATTTTCTATGTTAATCTACCAAAAGTTGATTTTGTGTGTGTCCATTGTGCTTGCTAAGTTCCACAACCTTTGTCAATTGTCAAAAGCTTATGCAACATTATTCAATCTACACCTATCAAAAAAAAAATTATGTTCACAAATTATTCATTTCATTTTGCATCATGATTCCTTACTATATATACCAAGCTCAGGAAACTTGAGTTTGTTGATCAAAACTAGGTAGTTTTCAAATCTTGATCATATATTCATTGCCTTTTTTTCCTTCTCTTGACCATTTCACCCTTTAGGCCTTCATGGAACTTCAAATTTCATCTATTTTTTCTTTCATTCCATCGATCGATCCTAGTTCTAACAATGTAAATTTCAATTATTCAAATGGAGTAAAACAATTTTTTTCACATACGCTATTTTTTAATTTGTCACCCATGATTGAAATGTATCTTCCTACTATGTCTATGGTTAGTGCATCTTGAAAGGGAAAGGAGAAAGTCTATAATCAAGCTACTGCAATCCCTTGTGGAGATCCTACTTTAGGCATAATCAGTAAACCAAAGAAGAAGAAGTTTAAAAGGTATGAATGGGAGGTCAATAAGGTTTACCATATTGTTGTGGTATTTTATATACTCTTGAAGTTTGATTGCAAAGTTGTGTCCATGTTTTGGGTATCAATAGTTCTTTCTTACACCGCATGTTCATGGAATTTTTTGAGGAACAACTTTATTCTAGGAAGAAAAGGTTTTAGATGTAGTTATTTTCTAGCTTGTGTCTCATGCAAGTTTGTGGTATTTGTCAACAACATGTTGAGGGATCTATGGTAAATAGGGGCTAAAACACAAGTATCACCACAACTTTAATAGAATTGGACTAGATGTTTAGGTGCGCAATTTTCACTTTTTGAGTTTTCCATGTTGAAGGCTAATAAATAGGTTAGTTCAATTCTATGAAATGAACTTTTTCACATGTGTCTCCTTCCCTCCATTTTTTCCACACTTGTTGCTAGTGTTTATGAAGATAGACTCATTGTTAGGTGAATTCCAAAATTGTCTTAAATTTTGGCATGTGCGACATTTGAATTTTTGTGTTGAAGAAAAGACATGTGAACATTCTATCTAGCACCAACCTTTGCATTCAAATAAAAAACATCAAAATTTATGCATTCCCAATAGGTGGGCCTTTCCTTACATTGCATCGAATTTCTCACACATACTATCACTCTAGGCACCACTTTAAGGACATTCATCCAAGCAATGTTCATGCTTTGTTGAAGTTATGGAACAAACTAATTTGTAAGCATCCACCCCCATGACAACACTAATCTCTTAAGTTTGTTTTGTCACCAATGTCAACAATGTCTTGTTTGTTCTAATGTGGAAAAAAATTATGATCTACAACTTGGATGCTCACATTTCCTAGGGGCTATGAAATTGACCTCTCCAACCTATTTGTCATCCACTAGTTGAACGGTAACCAAAAATGTTCTAACCTTGGAATCCTTTTGTTCTTTGTGTTTTACACACAACAACAATCAAATGCATGCCATTGTCGCATAAATTTGCTTCAACTTGAGAGCCTATGTTTTTGTCATCTTTCATGTCATAAATATGCATACCCTTTCAAGCAATTTTTGGATAGTGCCTATTATGCCTTTCATTCTCAATAGGGTTTGTGGCATGACCAAACTTGTTGAACAAAAATACCCAAATTTTTTTGGACACCCACAAAATTTTGGGTTTCCAGGAGAATTTTGGTTCAATTCTTTATTCCTAAGTTCACTATTTGGATGTAGGGTCTAAAGTTTAGACCCATTATAAATAAAAACTACAAACCCTAGTGACAATGGTAACATGTTGGGGTTTACAGTTTAGGCTAAGAAAAAAGCAATGGCGAACTGCCAATAGTGGGATAAGAAGCTAAAAAGTAGCAACCTAGAAGTGGAAAATCTACAAGTTAAATCAAAGTATACACACATCAAAACTTAATTGCAAACTAGAGATAAAAGTTGGGTGGTAGACATGGCACTATTTGGTTTGTATTTGATCACATGGCAAGCACCCAAAATGCATTTGGTGCACGATTCTTGAAGACTTTTCAAGTGTTGGATGATGGGAAAATTAGAGCCCATCTAGGCAAAAACCTATGTTCATTGATCAAAGTGTCATTTGAAACATTATGTAGTTCAATGACGAGGGGGAATATGATGTAGGGAAATCTTCCAAAACCATGACTTGGTCATTGGCAAAGAATTTTGCTAACAAGGTCACATATTTTGACAAGGAAGGCTATCATGTAAGCCAAATGGTCCATCCTTATGCTATTAGGTAAGTTGTCATCTTGCACAATAATAAAAAAATTGTGTCCTTGGTGCATGTAGAACAAGGAAAAAGGTGAATTGGTGTAAGATAACATTTAAGTACATTACATCAAAGGTAAAAAGGTTTTTAAAAGATCTAAACATGGGAGGGAAGACCTTCCATGGATCCTTGATAATAGACATGTTGTGGAGAAAGTAGTTTCCTTTGCTTGAGGACTAAGTAAAAGAACATGGACCTATTAAAGAAGTAGGGGAAGAAGAGGAGGAGGATGATTAGCACATACTTTACACCAAGAAATGGGTAGCAAGACATGTACCTTTACCCACTTCATCTCCTATTGGCATCAATATTTAGAAAAGGTCGCAAACTAAACCCCCTTTTCATAAAGTATAACAAGTGGACGAAGAACCAAACACTAAAAAACAAAGATACAACAATCTTCCTACGAACAACACAACATGAAAACTTGTAGCTCCTATACATGAGTTCTTGCACATAGGCAGAGGCCAAAGATGCAAACAAGGTAAATTCAAATGGTGAATGTAGAACCAAATTGTGGGATGTTAGGAGAAACAATTTCTCCCACTATAGGAACAACCCACCTAATTAGATTTTTGTCATATCTTGAGGAGGCTAAGTAACATGTACTAGTAGGAGAAATTATACATGTTGCATGCTCGTCGTCATCTTTTCTGCAATGGTATAGACAGACCAAAAAGAAAAAAAGTCAATGACAAGTTGCACACTTGTTGTCATTTTCTTTACAATGGGACAGATGGACCAAAACAAAAAAAGGATGACGATGAGCATGCAACTCATTGTTGTCCTTTTGTTTTTGCCAAATGCAAGTTTAATTTTTTTTTATAAATGATGATGAATTGCATGTTCATCATCATTTTCTCTACAAGGTGACAAAAATAAAATAAAATTGGACAATGATAATGAACATGTAGCTCATCATTGTCCTCTTTGTTTTAAAAAAAATGAAAACAAGGAAGAGTTGCGCACTTGTTGTCATCTTCTCCACAAAGGTACACAAAGACCAAAAAAAGGACGATGACAAGCATGTGGCCCATCATCATCCCTTATTTTCAAAAAATAAGTTTCCTAAAAAAGAAGAAAACAACATTATGAACATGTGGCTTGTTGTTGTCCTCATTTTTTTCAAAAAAACAAGGTTGTTGTACAATAGAAGATGACAACAAATTATGCAATCATCATCATTTTCTTTGCAGGGGAATACAAAGAGCAAAAACAAGAGGACAACAATGAGCATGTAGCTCAGCATCATCCTTTTTTTCTTTTCCAAAAAAAAAGTTAAAAAAAAAAGGAAATTGATAATGAGCTCTAGCTTGTCGTCATCTTTTTTGCAAGGGGACATAGAGACCAAAAATCAAGAGGACAACAAATGTCAAAAAAAAGGAAGACATTGACGAGATATGTGCTCATCATCATCTTATTTGCAAAGGTCATAAACCAAGAAGAAAAGAAAAATGACTTTTTTTGTCCATTATGTTTTCAACATAAATGTTTTGAAAAAAATGTGACGACAATGTTTGTGTCATTTTCTATGTAAGGTGACACAAACACTAGAAGCTCATGATCAAAAATTTGCAAGAAGATAGTGAATGCATAGAAGATGTAAACAAAATGACATAGATTTACTTATGAACACATATGCATGTAATTGTAAGCTAACTTTAGCAATAGCTTGTTGTGCATTGTTTCCCCTTCTAGGAGTTTTTTAGATTGCAACAACTCCTTGTTTTGCAATGTTGTGATAATTTGTTACTTTCCAACAAATCGTTGTGTTGCAGTATTGTAGTAGCACCTAATGTTGTAGTCGTTTAACTTTTCACTTAATGATTCTTCTCTTTCTCCTACAAGTGGCAATAATGGTTACCTGAATGAGCTTTTCATTTAGCAGCTCTTTAGCTATTCCTCTTATAAATGGAAATAGTTATTACCTCAAAGTGGAATCAAAATGGCAATGAAAGTGAGAATAAACCCTAAAGTTCTATTTACTAGGTAAATAGATCATAGATGGGTAGGGTGTAGGTAGGTAGATGCAAAGTTTGGTAGGTAGCTTGGGTGGAACACTTGGGTAGATGGAAATATTTTTTTATGGGTAGCCTAT
>Ga0209208_10009700_pt1 | contig 12615 bp, 12 predicted proteins | sample S1TSphfallax_3_FD_187694 | JGI IMG/M metagenome (GOLD analysis project Ga0209208, IMG submission 187694) | Host-associated microbial communities from peat moss isolated from Minnesota, USA - S1T2_Fd - Sphagnum fallax MG (SPAdes) (version 2) | ecosystem: Host-associated > Plants > Peat moss >...
CAACAACTCAATTTAGCTTGTAAATGTCAAGCCATGCATGAATTTGGTTGTAAGCTTTCCATTCCTACATTATTTAGTTTATAAGCATTTTTTTTACAGTTCGTGCTTGAAAGTTTTGAATTCTTGCACATGTTAAGACCTAACATGCTTCAATTTACTTTATGGAATAAAAAGTATGTGCACATGTCTCTTGTGGAGATCATGTTCCAACCTTCAAAAATCTAGAACATTTTGGAACATGGGTTCTTCAAAGATGTTAACTACTTGTTTGGTTATAAGTTTTTGTTGCTAGTGTTTGTTTTAGTGTTTGTTTTATTATAGGTGTTTACAACTACTAATCTTTGGCTAGATAGGTTGTTTCCAAGAGTTTATTGGGTGCAAGAAGTTGTTTATGTTTGACATCATTTCCAACTAATATCTTGACATATGATTTCCTTTTATTGGGTGCAAAGACTTGCTATAATTCTTGTTTGGTATCATCTCCACATAATGTTTCTACACAAGATGTTTGTTTTATTAGGTTTAAGGTTTAAACTGGAACATTTTTCTTGTGTAATGCCCTCCTTATTCACAAAGGTATTAATGTTGCTTTCTTGTTTGCACATGTTTATAGAATTGTTGGTTGGTTACATTTGTGAAATATTGGGTGTTGGTGTTTATTGGGATTGATACTATGGTGTGTTGATCAACAATGGCTTCCTTGAAGAACCTTACAAACTTCAAGTACCACTTATTTTACATTAGTTTTATGATTGTAGTTATGGATTTGGCATTTGGGTCCCAATGACATATTTTACATTCCTTTGTTCTTTCTAAATATTCTTGCCCAAGCTCAAGTATTAGTACCTTTCTTGCTTTTGAAGACGTGAATGCAACTACCACAAAAATTAATGACCTTGCTATTTCTAACCTATTTCAGTCCCATATATAAAGAAGAAAAAGACAGTTAAATGTGAAGTGTATAGACTTTTCCAAGATCCACGAATAACCAAATTCCCATGGGTTGAACTTGTATTAGAAGAAAGCAATAAGCTCCACCATGTGAGATGTAAGATTTGCATTGTGGTAGAGTATTAGGAGAAGCTATTGGTGCCAAAATTGGATGACTTCAGTAAGCATAATGGAAGAAGGAAATGTATTCATTCTACTCTAGGGCAAAAATTTGGTGAATTTTACACAAGCTTCAACACCCAACATGCTAAAAATGAAAGAATCTATGCCATTATAATGTTTGATTTTATCTTTAATATGTGATCAATGGAAAAAAGGTTGTTAGAATGAAAAATACATACTATTTGTTACTATTTTTCATCTTTTGAAACATGAAAGGCTAATGATTGAGTTTGAAAGCATGCAAGGATTGTTTGAAATTTTGAAAGTTGACAAAATACCATATAAGCACTGGAGTGAATATAATGAATGGGAAAATGGTAAATTACTTGCACAATGTGGTTTTGGTTACAAGATGGCATGTTAATTCATTGAATTACAATGAGAAAACATTTTGATACTGATAGTTGGATGTCTATCCATTGTTATGTGGTTAAAAATTGGATTAAAGTTTCAATATTGTTGAATTTCTAAAAGATCATTAAAGGTGGTGCGTTTGACAAGCTAACCATTATATTGGTGGATTTTGTGACTTTTTCTATGGTACTAACAAATGAGGATTTAACATTGAAATTTGTATGTTTTGGTGTAGATGGTGTGATTTTTTTCCAAGGTTTAAATATTAGTTTGACAATTCAAATGACATAGAAATATGCATCATTTATGATGAACATCGATTGCATGGCCCATCATTATAATTTAATCGTACAAACATTGTCTGACTTGCCATTTGCTATGAAGATTGATGCCTTGCTTGCTTCAATGTACATGTATTTTGTTCATTTTTTAAAAAGGCACCTTGAACATACCAAGCTAATAGAAAATCATGAAAATTAAAGGTTTAAAAATTCTTCACAATGTTATGACATTATGGGTTTTTATACTTGCACCTTCCAAATGTGTTTTGCTTAAATACAAACTGCTTATTGTGAAGATGAATGAAGACAACATGTGGAATCCCATTACAAAAACCAACTATGAGTTACTTTGTGAATGTGACATTGTTTTAGGTTTGATGTGTTTTACCCATATTGGAGTTAGTGAAAAATTTGTCAAAGATGCCTAAAGCAGGGAAAAATTTGTATGTGATTTTGTGATCACAATCAAACTAATTGTGAGTGATTTGTATAACATTTATGTAGACTTTCAAAAGAAGTACGATGATCCCTAATTTCAAACCTTCAACACCTTGTGATGTTTTACATATTGTGTTGTGCCTAGAATCATAGACTTAAACTAAGTACTTGGCATTCAAGATTCATTATTAAATGTACATGTTACACAAGATAGATGAAATGACTAGAGTAGTTTCTATGGTGAATAGGGCTGATTGGGAACATGTAGTGTAATCTATATGAATAATGCACATGTGTGTAGTAGAGAGTTTGATCAAAGAACTTGAAAGGTGTTTTCTTGCCCAAGAGTACATAAATGCTACTATGATCATTCATCCCTAGTATTGGATGGCACTTGATGTAGAAGTAACATTTCCAAGTCACCTAACATTTTTGAAAGCACATTTTTGCCACTTTAAAATAATAGTTCCATTTAGAGTTGTGGTTGAACCTTTGTTGGATTTGTCATTATTTGATCAACAAGCTTCTTTCTTCATGATTACTATGAAGACCAACAACCTGCATTGCATCCACCATAATCTAGCAACACTACAAGTAGGATGTGGAGATGCATGACTTTTAATGCCATTGTTGCTTCTAGATTGTTTGAATATGTGAAGCTAATGGAGATGACAATTGTGATGGTTCTCAATAGCGTTGAGTATGAACACACATTTTTAAAAGTCGGCTTCATGAAATTTAAACATCACAACTTGTTGACCACAAATTTGGACCTAGCGGTTTGCATATATGCACAACAATTTTACATGATGCAATATTTTCCTTTTTAAATTGGACTTTGTGAGTGGTATAAGGGAAAAGTTTGGTATGGTGAACAACACTAGTTGGCTAGAGTTTTAAATAGCCAAGTTGTTCATCATCCAAGTCTCAAAAAAAAATTTATGTGCCTCGTATGCTTACTTTAAATGGGCATTTGTTTTGGTTGATTTTTTTCAACTTTGAAGGAGATGGATATTCCAAATTGTTTTAGAAAGAGCAAAAATGAATTCATTGTTACTATTTAGTGCAAGTTCATGGAATTATTTGTGGGATGGGGGTTAACTGGATTGGTTTAACATTTGTAGGTGCACAAAGCTTGGCGGGCTATGGTTGGTTGGTTGGGTTTTTGGAATATGCAAGAAGATTTTTATAAGTAAAAGCCCTTTGACATTGGGATGAATTAGCAATCATATGACAAAACAAACATAGTTATTTTAGATGTATGTACTAATGTTGTTTTTTTGTGCAAACCCTCCTGTCATTATAATTGAGGAGAATTGAAAATCAAATTGGGGTTCAAACCCCTTGAAAAGTTCATTTATGTGTGTTGTCAATCTTGTAATTGCTTTGACATTCAAATTTTGCATGAATTGCAAGCTTTTAGTGCTCATGTTCATTGTTTTTACATAGTACCCACCACAAATTGGGTTTCAGTTGCAGTCTTCTAGCTTTGGTTTCCATTCAAATCACAAATCAAGATTAAACTTGAACACCCTTGCTACCACCCAATTTATATTCTTAAAATTACCATGTAGCCCCCATGTTGCAGAAAGTTCATGTGTTATAACAAAAAATTTGATCCTTAAAACATCTAATTGCCACTTGTTTTAATGAACATCAGATGAAAAGTGCCAAGAACACTTCATCCAACACATGAAAAATAAAATACTACCAACAACTATACACATACAACTTCTCATTTTAAAAGCCTAATTTAATGTGTGTTGATATTGTTATGAAAATGTGATCAATGCCTCCGCCTTTCCCTTTGTGCATCCTTCCCTAGTCAACCTAGTCTTCAAACAACCTCTCCAAATTCTCATCATGAATATAGTAATAGTTAAAGACTCAAAATAATCATAAATGCCCCATAATCTTGATGGCATGTACTATTATGTACCATGTAACTCATGCATCGCATCACTCTTGTGTGTGCCCTAGCTCTTGTGCTATTCATGGCTTGGGTAGCTAAAAGGTGAACCCTATAAAAGAACATGCCTCATTTTGAATCTATGGACAACCTTGCATCAATTTTACTAGATTATTTTGTAGTATGTTGCCAAACTAGCCCCCGGAAGATTGACATTATATTGATATGTACTTATTCTTGTCATTGACAAATGGTAAAAAAATAATTTGGCTTTTTGGACTAGTCATGAATTTTCTCTTGTGTCTAAACAAATTTCTGTTGTGTCCACAAACATGTCCAAATTTTAAATTATCGATTTTGGACATGTTTCATTTTGGCCTTCCAGACATGGGATAAAAAAAGAATAATTATTATTATTATTATTATCATGTTAAGGCAACCCAGCCAAGATCCACATATGTGTGGAACTGGAACCAAAACTGAGACAATTATGATTTATTTCAAAAATAAGAACTGGAGGTTCTTCATAAAAGTAAAGAACTGCCCAAGACTAGTTGTTATGACATCTCTGGATTGCTTGCAAAAAAACACAAGACAATAGAGTTACATTTACAGTATCTCAAATATGGTGTGGGGGGGGGGGATATTGTACCCCTAATTTGCTAGAACTGGGGATGAAAATTAAAAAACAAGGATGGGAACAGTACACAGGAAAAATGAAGAGGGGACCAAACTAGTTTTCTCACCTCCTAAATCTGGATTTGCAATACCTCAGCTTCTGTACCGCGGCTCATATCCTTTGATTAAATGAAGTCTTATTAGAATACAATCTTGCAAATCTTGTGAACTGATACCCAATTTCATTAAACTGTACTCAGTTTTGCTCGCTTTATAGCTACACTCAAAATAGGAGATGAAATGGGGATTACAGGGTCAAACTAGGGTCCAAAGATGGGGTGACTTTTAAGGATAACTCTAATATGTGTTCTGTTGGATTTGAGAAAAAAATCCATAAGTTATGTTCTCCCAACTTGCTATCAAAGTAAGTAGGTGGATAATAAAGGAAGAATTTGGAACACAGCCAAAATATCACTCCTTCATTGATGAGAATAAGCTCAGAATATAATGCTTGGCAAGTGCAAATACATAATGAACTAGCCATCCCCTAAACAGCCAGCAGTCTATAGAAAACTCCTAATTTACATGTTTAGGGTTTAGGGTTTTAGGGTTTAGTTGCTTGTTGGTTGTCTTTCAAATGGCTGAATCCATAAGTTTGATTATCTTTGTGGAGATTATTAATTTGAGAAATTGTAAAATTGGAGCTTCTTTGTTGTCCATGAGATTCGTTAATGAAATGCGGTGTGTGACCCATCATAATGGGCCATGATTGCTGTAGAGTAAGTGTACATGATATGTGCACTTGGTGGTCGGCTCTGGTCTGTATTGTTTCCTTCAGCACAAACAAAACCATACTCGGGTACATTAATGTCGAGATTCTGGTCTGTTGTTTCAAACACTTGCCTCTGCACAATTCACAACAATAATTGTACAGTGTTTGGATCCTTCAAGTAGTGTTGATGTGGAATTTAGGCCTTCTCCTGGTACATAGTCCCATCTATGCATTGGTATCAAAGGAAGTGTGGCATGTCCTTGAGGCAATACCAACCTGGTAGATAGTGACTTGTGGTAATACCAACCTGGGACCAAGTTTATAATCAGTTTCAATATGAATTGTACTAGTGGAAGCTTGCACCAACCGATCATCTCTGAGGGATTTAACTTTGAAGAAATTGTCTTCTAACCTCTAAAACAATTCAATTGTTAAAACATCTATTGGTTCAATTGTGAAGTTAAGAGTCATTGGCCACCGAGTGTTAAAGCTTTGAGTTGTTATAGGGGCAATCAGAAGGGCAATATGATGAAGAGGCATTGATTTGTTGAGAATTTTATTTTTATAACTTTGAATTTAATTTTCAATGACAACTATCATAAACTCAATATTTAAAATATGTTCATTGGTCCAAAAATTGCAACATGATCACAATGCACATTGCCTTGTCAAGGGCTTTTTGCCAGTACCAAAAGCGCAACCAAAGGCCCCAAAGTTTGGGAGCATTAAACAAAACAAACACCTATCTTAATATATAGATACTTGCTTCATACCAACTGATAACCAGTTTTGGACTCAATGCCACAACCAGGCTGATATGAAAATTATAAAGAGGACCCATTACCAGGACCAATCTGGTTATCATAAATTTAAAAAGTGCCCAATATGAGGATCAGGCTGGTATATACAAAAGTGGACACCAAACCCAACACTGGTTCCAAGCACTAGCTCTCCACAATATGCAACATCTACTCACAGGGGTTAGTTATTGGTGTACTGCTTTGAGTGTTTGACAGAGTTTTCCTCTTTTCTGTGCAAGATTTCAAGTAGTGCACTCAAGAATGCTGCGGTACCCCCAAGAGTACTATGACAGAGAAATAATAATGCATGCCACCCATAGCAGTTTAGTACAGTGAATTGTAGAGCACAATTCCCCTTATATCCAGGATACCTAGTTACCAATCTGATTCAAAATCACAAAAGTACTTCACAGTTCAAATTTCTTTCCCCCTCAATTGGAATGTTCCATAACCCATGTTGAAATTCTTACTCTCTTTTTGAACATGTCATTATTGGGTTCAAAGATAAAGTAAAAGCATGAAGGATTTGAACCTGGGTCTTTGAGGCTGTCATGAAGCAGAAGTTGCAATCTTGTCACACTAAGCACTAGAGAGCTGACACACCAGCTTTTGAAAGAACACATTTGTCCAGATTATCAGCAGCAGTGCACTTTGCACTTTGCAACACCAAGTTGATGATGTCAATTGGTCAAAAAGTTAAGACAAACTGTCCTCAAAAGCAGAATGTCTCGAGTCATCCAAAAAACTGTCCTTTGCAACCCTTCATCACCAGTCTGGAATCTGCACATTATCATTCTTCACATGTTCACCTTCAAAGGTAGGCATCATCCTCCTTTTAGGTTTAACTTCATCCTTAACATATAGCTTTGCAAGAGCTGGTTTTCTCTGTGTCCATAAGAGGTTTCCTGAACCCAATTGTAGACAATACTTGAGCTCCACAATATCCCTCCAATCAACGGAATACCCTTCTGCATCATCTACACTCCTACCCACAGTTTCCTTAGTTTTGGTGCCCATCACATTGAACAGGATCTGCAATGCCCTCACCCATCTCAAAGTCATTCCATTGTGTCAGCTAAAAGGAGTTCCAGAGTCCCCTGTCCCAATTCAATATCAGGTGCCGTCCCTTTCAGAGAATTTCCAATCAAACCAATACCAACATCATGTACAATAACACAGAGACCGTTTCCAAATTTCAGAACCACTTTATTACATGACAGAATTCATGTCACAGGCTCAGTATACTGGAGAAAAAAAATAATACACTTGAACCGTGCCCAGAACAAGTCATTCTCAAAGACAAACAATATGATGGGGCCACCACCATCCAGGAAAAATTGTCATTTCATACTATCTATCTAGCATGTATTGATTGGCTACCAGTTGAAAGGGGTCACACCCAACAGAAAGATTTCACTTTCCAAGTCACGTATCCATTGGCATACTCGGTTGCAAACTGACACTGCTGAGCTCTGCTCATCACCATCCCACAATTTCAGTCTCTCGATACAGTTAAAAACCATTTTTGCCACACGAGTTTAGGAGTCAGCAGAGGAAGAATCACAAGCATGGTATTGCACTGCAAACAAGAAAGGTACTTCCAGAAGAACTAATAGAGAGAATTAGGAATCTGAAGAGACAAACCCGATGTTTAGTTTTCAAATTGTTTTTTGCCCTCCCAAGTGAAACAATCTTCCTCAAGGAAGGATGATGGGAACAACATATGGAGGAAGAGAGTGCACACCTTTTCTGCCAATGGATCAAAAGCTGCATACAACTCAAAGTCTGAAGTCCTCCATGACAGTAAAACTAGTCACCACCACATCCCATCCAGATTAACACACACACACACACACACATACATACGCACTTTGTCAGTCTTGAGAGATCAGATAATGTGAAGACAAAAGATTGGGTGCCTGGTAGGGGTTTAGGGTTTAGATCTCAAATGGTATATGTGTCTTTGTTCAGCCCTTAGAATGGCTGTCAGAATATTCCTTCCATTAGTCCATCCCTAACATAATAGAATAGTTCTGTATGTGTAACAAAACTGGCAAAAACCAGTGCTGTGTGGTTCTTTGAATTTCTAAAGAACCACCAGTTCCAGTTCTACAAATATTTGAGAATTGGAGAACTGCCAGTTCTGGTTGTTCAAATATTTCTGGTTCTTTGAAAAAAATCAGAATTCAAGAACCACAAGTTCCAGTTCTTTGAAAAAAACTCAGAATCAAGGAACCTCCAGTTCTGGTTATTTCAAAAACCTTAAAGCACCAACAGTTTTCATGAAAGAACCAGTAAAGAACCACTGGTTCTCTGTCCAGTTCTTTCACTTTTTCATATTTTTTGAAAACTGTGGTCATACACCAAACCCAGTTCTTTGAATATTCTGAGAACTGGCAGGTAAGTGGGTGCATTCCTGGGTTGATAACCAACAAGTATCTGTCCTCATTTGAAGACCACCCGACACTGGCAAAAACCTCTCAGAACAAGAAATTTGAGTTGTAAAATTGAGCAAGCAAAACAAGAGAACAAGAGGGAGATATATAGTGTGGGCAGGGGAGAGAGAGAGACCATGATGCTCATCACGCCTGTACTGCATTTTATGAAGGCCTGCTCCACTGCCATCATGCATGGAAGCATGCAGCTTCTGGTATGCTCTAAAAAGCCTGGTACATCCACCCTTTCATTACTTACCTCCAGATGCAAAACTGGAACCAACAACATACAAAATCCCTCTACACCAGGCACAAAACATCACATTGACAAATATGAAGTCACACCTCCTCAAATCATGAGTTCAAATCAGATAATACAAGTAGTTACCGCTTCTGTGCAGCTCGAGTGTGTAGTGGGGGTGAGAATTCTGAAGCCACATACTGGTCCAAGTAGCTACTCCTGTACACAAAATGCCAGAGCCCAGCAGGGCCACCAGTGCCCACCACCAACTGTAGCCTTGTTTCTCCTGGCAGCTCGTTGTCAGCTTCAATTCCTGGACTGCTAGGAGCTGTTGAATCTAAAAGAGATGATGTTGAAGCCCCTGGCTCTGGCAAATCCTCCACACGTAGACCCCCTCTTTGTACAGAATTTGTTACCTGGGGAAGAACATCTGATTCTCTTAATAAAACCTCAATCTGTGATCTGCAAAAAGAAAAAATAGCTCCTTGCATCAGATCAAGCAACAGATGTTATCTCAAACAGGGCAGACCCAAACAGGAATAGATTAAGTCCAAAGGAAAAGACAGAAAAGAAAAGGGACAAAATTCGCCCCTGGAATACTACTGCCAACAATAAATGTCTGAAATCTGACAGTTTAGGGTTTAGGTTTACATGCACAGAAGAAAGAAAAAAACCCAGCCTTTCTGAACTTGCCTGCATTCTTTGAGTTTGAAGAAACCATCAGGGTCTGCTGTGAGAAGAATCAAGCATGCATCCTTCTGCAAACCGAAACCACAAAACAAGCAGGCAATAAGTGGAATAGTGATGCCTGCAGAGGGAACATTTCAATTCATAGGATAAGCATAAATGGAACAATGTGATGAGAGGGAGGGAAGCAGGACATGCTCATTGGACATGCTGACAATGCTCGCAGGACAAAGCAAAATTGAGAGGTCACAAAAACTTTACATCAAGGTACTGCACATATGCATACAGGAATGCAGTGGGGTTGTATCCAGGCAGACAAACAGGGGAAAATGACTCCGATCGTCTGCATCAGATGATGATCAAGTGTTAGAAACCCTACCTTTTAGAATTCTAATCGATGACCCACCATGACTAGGAAGCAGCATGCACATCAAACAAGTCCTTTGGAAGCTTCTGAGTACTTAAAGCAAGTACCCACAAAATCAGGGTGCAAAAACTGGTATCAGATATGACATTGGGAAATTCATGGTCGTGTCACACACTGTCTGTCCCCTCACCTAAAAGCGTCAGAAGATGACACAAAGTTGAAGAGAAGAAGAATGTCATTGGGCGACAGCACACCCTTGCGTGGACCCACTACACTTATCACCTGGACAAAACAAGCAACACCCAAATTTTTTGGGTCATCCCTTACATCAGGCATTTAATCATATTGCATGAAATGAACAGATTTCCTTCATTGCTGTATGCAGAGCTTAGGTGTACCAGTCTAATAAGGCTCCTGATCAGATGCTCTACTTGAAAATGGCCTTCATGCATCACAGAATGTCCAGTCAAAAAAGCTCACCTTGGAACCACACATAAGCACACCAAATAGAACACCTGCATCTGGCGTGGCTTGAAGTGCAGCTCCTGCAGCCTGACGTGTTGCATATGGTAAAGGGAGGCAGGAATATGAGTTCAAAAAAGTTGCCACATTCCTGTGAACAGCAAAGTCCAAAAATTTTCCATTTACTGAATAGAACCAACATTCAGTTGATGATATTTCAAGCTTATTCATTTTGCTAGTGCACATCAATTGCTGTGAGGCTAGCCAACACCCAGTTCTCAGAAACTCAACCATTGCGAAAGCAAACAGAACTGTTGGGTTCTTTATATCCTCTATACTTCACAAAGGAAATTTCCATGACTCAAAGAATCAGGTTGTTAAATATGATTGTGTAGGAAGTTTTCTCTCTTAAGATGCCATCAAAAACAACATTGTCATCAGGGACATTTCAAACACATGGGAGGTCAAACTCATAGCCATCCATATGGAGATTACAGACAAAATTATGAGCATACCAGCTAAAGGCATGGATAAGTGAAGCAAAAATGCTGTCTGTACTTGCGAGAAGAGGCCGCATGTCAAATTTTGCATTTTTCACAAAACATTTCTCCACTGATTTTGTCAAAATAAGTAGCACCTGGAATTCACAACTCAACAATCCCTTCAGTCCAAAAGATAGGCAGCCTGTTTGTGTACTCTAACCACTGAAAATCTATGTTCAGCACCAAAAACCCAGGAGCTGAATGCAAAGAGATATAGAAACTGCATTTTGAACCACTGACACAGTCATGAAGATGTGCATCTTTGTATAGATCTTCAGACAGACTAGTTGGCTCTTAATTTTTAAAAATAAATAATAATAATAATAATAAAAAAACCACAGAACACACAGTTTGACATGACAAGTGTCTAAGTGACTCAGAACCCAACAATAACAGCAAAGTTGATGTAAGTTCTGATGGAAATCATGGACCTACTTGGCCATGTAAAAGCTCCAGCTGCTTCCTCAATGCCTGAGCCGGCTCATCTGTTGCACTAATTGACACCAAATACAGTGGGCCCTTCACTAGAAACACTATCTGCAAAACCCATCCATACTCAATTAAAAAATAAATTCAAGCCAACAGAAGACAACACAGGAGGTTGGTCTCATAACTGATACAAACCTCACATTTTTGGCATTTTCAGTGGAAAAAGATGGAAAAGGCTATAAGATCCAGGACACAACAACAAGGATTTTATGCTACTAAGCTGAACAAAGTACGATGATAAATGAGATCCCTCTTCTCTTGTAATGTCTCATGTTTGGACAATGGAAACCCAATCCCTGTGTCAACACAATGGGTGGTGGTGCAGTGGTGACTGACTGACCTGGTGGTCACCAGCACGCACTAACTGTATAGTATCGCCACTTCAGTACTCCAATAGCCACATCCCAAACACATCCCAAGTCAGCCTCTGTCGGCATACAACACTATGGAACACTGATCAATAACAACATTGTTTTGGGAAGTAGTGGAATTTCTTGCTCCTAGATTGTGTTCTAAGTCTGGTTCATTTTCATGGCCATGCAGATGAATTTCTCAATGCTATTGACTGGCACTTGACAATTCTTACATGTGGTTCCGCCCACAACTCCTAGAAATTTGGTTCACTTTTGTGATGTACCAACATGCAGAAATGGAGATAGTATAAACCAACAACCAGCAGAGCGGAAGGATTCCATGGTAAAACTAATTGCGAATGCCTTAAAGGATTAGCAGTACAAAGCAATGGGTCTAAAGACCTGTGATCTTTGAAGAGTACCTGTTCTCCACAAATGACATAATGGCTTGTAGAGTTGCAGAAAATCCTGCCAGCTTGTGTTCATCTCCATATCTATCCCACCCACATTCACCCCACTTCAGAATCTGGTGCCCAATAAACAAAAGTCATCAAAGGTTTGACAGTCACAACAGGGACACATAGCCATGAATTAAGTCCTGAATAGAATTGAGGGATGACCTGACAAACGCGGTTATATACACCATACAATATAATTAAACAGGAAAAGAGAAAGAAGAATGGAGAAGGAACAGAAAAAAAAGAGGAGATGAAGCGCAAAAAAAAGGAGAAAAAACTTGGGAGCAGTTTGAACA
>Ga0209208_10009701_pt1 | contig 12615 bp, 15 predicted proteins | sample S1TSphfallax_3_FD_187694 | JGI IMG/M metagenome (GOLD analysis project Ga0209208, IMG submission 187694) | Host-associated microbial communities from peat moss isolated from Minnesota, USA - S1T2_Fd - Sphagnum fallax MG (SPAdes) (version 2) | ecosystem: Host-associated > Plants > Peat moss >...
TCTGTTATGTGGCACAGCAGAATAGAAAAGGCAGGTGCAATCAAGATATGTAGATAACAGTCTGGTGCATTCAATCAAAGAGGTCAGACAACATGATGAATTGTTTGCGCTGTGATATTAACATACATTAGAAACAGAAGAGTGGTTTGACAAGCATTTTTGCCTAGTAGACACATGACCCCAAGGCAAGGAATGAGTGTGGTTCAATCTCTATGTTTTCTAGTATGTACTACACTTTTGTTTTGGAAACTTTTTGTGTTTAACTCATTATAAGAAAGTCTGAAAAATTAAGTCATAAAAAAGATTGTGACAAAACTAATCATCTCATTTTCCAATTAAACTGAACTGAAACTTAGGAGTTGGTTGTTTTAACTGTGATTAAATTCTTAGGAGTATTCTTAGAACATTCTTGAACATGCTATGTGCTTAGCATACATGAGATTTTCATGAGTGTTTTGATGAGTTAAGGAGCATGGTTTCTGGTTCGTCCCACTATCGCCCAGTCTTGTGATAGAAACTTGATGAAAAAAAACTCAAATGTGTTTGTTATTGTATGACATTTTATTCTGTAGGACCATGGCAACAAAATTTTGTGCATGATAGAAATCAAAATCTTGCTTGATAGTAAGTGCATGGGCAGACCTCTGAACCAGGGGTTAGACTCCAGAGATTTATTTCTTCTTTTTCACAGATCTGCCTTCTTTTGGGCTGGATGCCAGAACCATTGAGCAAGTACAATAAGAAGCTTCTTAGTGTCAGTTTGGAAGACTTGGTCTTGGCTGGCAAGGAGTCCATATTAGTCCCAAGCAGGTAACTATTGCAAGATTTTTTGAAATGCTCTTCTTGAGGGATTCACAAGAGGCTTATGATCCCTCCTAGTCTTAAGGACTAGGCTTAAGAGTTCTGCCTACACCTCATGATCTATGTATGAAATGCCATTCTTTTGTTTTGAAGACATTGTAACTTTTGTTAATTCTTAGGATTTTGAATCAATTTCATCACTATTGTTTCAAAACTTCATGAATGGGGATGTTAGCCTTGGAATTGTTTTCTTCAAACTTATAAATATTTTGGTTAACAACAATCGTAATGGTACATTGCAAAGGAAGTTTTTAAAAAATAAATCTTAGCTTATTCATAATACTGGGAAGGAAAACATCCTAAAGGAGATGAAGAACAATAGAAAATTTAGTATGTTCTCCTAAACCATAACCATTTGTAAGTTGGCCATTAGTCGCAACAACTTGAGCTATTTGAATGATCTAAATGAATAATAATTATAATCATATCAATATTAATGATGATTGATGAAATATTTATCAATCAAATATGAGTGTATGTTTCATCAGCATTAAGGCTATTGGGTTGTTTTCAAGGTGGACAATTTCATTTAACAGACTAAGGTAACACATATTCATATTTTTCTCTTAGGTTTAATCCTGGATTATTCACTTTGGGGGGGAAGTGCAGTTGACTCCAGTCCTTTTTTGCTTGTGAAATTTAAATGAAAAATTCCAAAATGAAGTAATTTTAGGGGTTTCAATCACCAAAAAAAAAAAATTGAAATTTTGTCATATTTTATATTTGGTTTTCAATATGTAGCAAAAACTGTAGAAGGTTGATTAAAAATCTATCCTTCAGATGGTTTAAAGCTAGATTTGGCTAAACATTCCTATTGATGATCACCAATTTTTTGCCATCTTCATATGGATCACTATCACTTGAGCTACATAAAAACATTCCTTCAAAAAAACCGTTGTTGATCAGTGAGTGCCTGGTTTAATAATGAATTGAACATAAAACCATTTGCAAGATGGCCTATGAATCCTAATAATTCAAGGGCATTAATATGGTTACTCATCATCAAGATCACACACATGATTATTGACATTGTTCACCATTTGTTGAATTCTAATGTTTGTCAATTGAGAGATATCCATTGGAGGAAAACATTAAAATATATTTCCACATGCCACATTGATGTCCATATAATTGCTTCAATGTGAAAATATATGCAATTTTATATGCCAATATGATATGACTTGATGTGCATATAATGTTAATTTTTGAATTTAATAAAAAATAGTTCAGTAAATTTATTGACTCCAATTTAACAAATAAGATTGAAGTTTGATTTTGACATACTAGGGTAAATAGGTCATTAATTAAACATTTAGTATATTAGTCACCTTTCTCTCACTCAATCCACCTCCTTTCCTTATGGGGTCTAAAAATAAGGTGTAGAGGATTAGAAGGTGCTTTCATAGCCTTTTAAATTGCTCAAAATGGGTGGAAAAAAAGAGATATGCCCTTATAATTTGGGAAATTTGGGTGGTCAAAAATGAGAAAGAAAAGTTTTCATACACATGGTAGCCCATGAAAGTTTACTTTGTCACTTAAAACCAAATAGTTGTATGTTGATTAATGGACTTTACCTACTTTCACCATCGGGATGCATGAAAAAAGCAACAACTAATGTTCTCAAAAGGATCGTTCATTTTTTAAAATACATATGAAATCTAGTCTAATTTAGGGCTTGGAAATCAATAGGGGATTGATGGTAATGGGTGTGAGATCATCCCGTTCACCAAACCCTTGTGCAAGTTTCTTAGAGTTTTTGGGTGTGAGGTCCTCCATTGTCCTCACTAGTTGTGTTGGTGGCTTCAAGTTAGGTGTGCTTCCAAGCTTGGAGCATTCCAACTGTTACACATCCTACCAATAAGCTTTTGCCCTCTTGATTGTTGTAGCCTTTGTGTTCCTCTTGGTTATTGTGGTCTAGTGTTTTCTTCATGGTTGTCATGGTCTTGTGTTCCTCTTGATTGTCATGATCTTGTGTTCCTCTTGGTTGTCATGGTTTTGCATTCCTCTTACTTGTTGTGGTCTTGTGTTTTATGGTATAAAACAAATGCAACAAGGAGAGCTAAAGAACACAAGACCATGATGAGTAGGAAAAACACAAGATCGTGATGAGCAAGAAGAACACAAGACCATGCAAATCAAGTGGAACATCAAGATCATGATGACCAAGAGAAACACAAGACCAAAATGGCTAGGAGAAATATATCAAAACACAACAACTAAAAGGAACACACTAAACCTCAATAATCAAAAGCAACACCAAGACCATAGTGATAATAAAAGGCAAGAATGTACATGTAGGAGGTGTAGCAATTGTAGTGTTCCAAGCTTGGAAATGCACTTAACTTGAAACCACCAACACAATTGCTGAAGAGAATGGAACACCTCACACCTAAAAATTCTAAGAAATTTGTACCAAGGGGTTTGGTGAATAAAATGGTTTCACACCCATTATTATTGATTTCCAAGTTCCTTGAACATTTTTTTTAAATTAAAAAATTGCCAAGTTTCATGAAAAAACCGACAATATTTGGGTGGTTATTTGAGTTTTTCAAATTTTGATAACTGTGTTTATATATCAAAGCAAGGTATTTGATTTTTTGATAATCAAAATTATATATCAAATAATGGTTATTTGAATTCTAGAAAACCACAATAATTAACCACCTTGATACTCAAAAAGATTTTGGGTTTAATTTCTAATAACCGCCCAACATTGATGCAAACCTATGAAATGTTGGAACTAATCTATTTAGTCATTTGTAAACTACTTAATAAAGTCCTATGACATGTTTGTGTTAACGTGAAAGCCTTATGTTCTAATGATTTTAGTAAAGTTTTCAACTTTTAGGGTAAAAAAAACCATTTCAAGTTAACATAGTTGATATCATCGTTTTTTTGTGTGAAATTCAATGGTGGGCAAGGAATCATATAAAGGGAAAAATAAATAAATAATTGGAAAATTTGCCAGAAAAGTAAGGTTTCATTTTTTAGGTCATTTCAATTTCACTACCCCACCTTTCTCCATTGCCATTTCTTGTGATTATAAGATTACATAGGAGCCAATAGATGCCCCTCACCATGAGGTGATCACCAACTTTCAATTTTGTGCTTTGGGTGATTCACAATGAATAAATTTCTTTCAGTTGTCTTTCACACCACACCTTTTCCCCTCAAGTTTTTACATTTGCAAGGAACTTGTTATACATACATGATCCATTGCAATTTGGAATCACCTACATCCAACATGGTGTCACCACCTATTACATAAGGGTACCGTGTTTTTAAGGGGAGGGGGAGGGGAGGAGCAAGAACATTCGAAGCCATGCAAATATGGTAGACTATACAAATTTATGATGCAATTTGGTTGGTTTAATGGTGTATGATTTTGTTTGAACTTGAACTAAGAAAATCTTATTTGTTCTAACATGTGTGAGATGGTGTTTCAAGGTTTAGGGTATTTGAAATCCAACTAGATCGATTGAGGAACATAAATATGTTGTAAGCCTACTGTTTGGTGGGAGATTTTCATTTTTAAAATTTAAATTTGATAAAAATGCCCCAAAATTGGAAAAAATCACCAAAGTTTCAAATGAGAAAATTGAAATTAAAAACATTAACTAGGAATAAGGAAGTTGAACTATATTGAACTTTGCATCAATGTTTGTTGTTTCTAAATACTACACTTCATGCAAGAAGCTTTTGAAAAAGTCTCATTCATAATGTTCTAACATTTCTACAATCCCAAGATTTCCAAAAGTATTTTTTTCTTTATGACATGTTGGTACCAAAACTAACACCCTATGACTTCAAGATTTGTGAAATTGTTGAAATCTAATTGAACCATTCAATGAGGTCTCCAAGATTATTTTTGCAAAAATGAATATGTTAGGAATAAGTAAGTTGAATTATTTTGAATTTTGAAACACCAATTATTGCATTTGAATAATGTTTTAGGGTTCATGTAGGAAGCTCTTCAAAGACCACCAGTCACAATATCTTAGCATTTCTCCTATCTCATGCTCTCCAAAAGTTTGTTTTCTTCAATACAACTTGGTAGTTGAAACCAAACCCATGGCCCTATGATTTTAATTTTTTTGTTTTTTCCATGGAAGCTACATTGTATATTGTGTGTTGCTTTGGAATTTTTATATTTAATATGTTGCATATGAAGTCCATGACAGTTAATAATATGAGATATTGCCATTTATTGTATTTAAGGCTTTCACAACAATTTTGTATTTCACATTTGGTTCACATGAATGATGGATACTATTAGGTCAACTATGTTATGTTGTGGATTATATTAGAATTGGGCTATAGTTGAAGAATTGGTGACTACCATGTTAACTTTCAATTATTGAACATTGGAAAATGGCAAACCCAAAGCATAATGCAAGGGGACCTTTTACAACTTAAACAACCAATTCACCTTAGAACCGAACAAACTTACTTTGGTTGGTATGTTTTCTAACTATGTCTATTTTCACCCAAAAAAATTGTATGTTTTCCTTTCGCCAATGTGTACCCCTATGCATTCCCTGATAGTAAAACATGAAGTTGTCATTAACTTGCATCACAACTTGATCATTTGTTTCCTAGAATTTATTGTGCTTCAATAAAATATTATGTGAAAACATGATTTTCATTTTGTTTTTCCCATATGCCTTGTAGCTTACAATGACGATTGCAAAAAATTAGTTAGTTTTGTAAGTTTGATCACATAGGATGACTTTCTTTGTAGGTTTTTGTTACATTGTTGTTGGCTACCAATGTTGTGGTTGCAAGTAGTTGTTTGAACCATGGCACCCCTAAAATACCCAACAAATTTCAAGTTTTCTTTCTTCTTTTCTAGAAGTGGTAGTGTTGTTACTTTAGTTTTGGGTTTGGGTTGCCTAGAATCAACAATAGTAAGTATAGATGTGGTTGAGGTGGCCATAATTGTTATTCCTCTTGTAGTTTGCCCAAGTTTAAATATTAATTTTTGGCACTAATTCTAATGAACATGGATTTGATCCCCTTGTTATACAACCTTCCAAGAAGAGGAAGACCTCATGGCAACTCCAAAAAAAATTCAAGACACTTGGGATGCGAAGTTCCCATGGGCTAAACCTATCATAGGAGAAGATGGGGAAATACACCATGTGAAATGCTAGATATGTCTTGAAGTTGGATGGGTTACATAAGCATAATGGAAGGTGGAAATGTATGCATGTGAAACCTAGATAGAAATTGGGTGAATATTACACTAGTTTTTACACCCAACATGCAAGAAATTCACACATTTATGGCAGTACAAGACTTGATTTTGTGATTAACCAAGTGTTGAATGTTAAAAAGCTTCAAAAAGAAAGGAAATACCTCTAGTTTGTTACTGTGTTTCATCTTTTGATACAAAGCAAACCTCTAATAGATTACAAATGCATGCAAGAGTTCTTTTCTTTTCTTAAGGTGGAAAGGATGCTGAAAATGCATTAGGTTGATTCCAACAGGTGGGGAATGGTAGGTATTTATTCATCTCCACTCTACATTAGTTGCAAATATCAAAATTCATCAAGTAGCTTTTGTATCTTGTTTGGAAACCTTATTAGAATCTATCATTTTTTTTTTGAAAATTAGTTTGTGGGTGGGGAATGATAGACACTATGCACAATGTGGTGTTGGCTGCAACTAAACATGCTCAAATGGCGAGGTTTATATTTTTGAATTGCAATGAAATCACAATAGTCAATAATCAAAGTTGGATATTAGTCCATTGTTACATGATTCAAAACTTGTAAAAAGTATCCATACTATTGGATTTGCAAAAGGTCACTAAAGGAGGTAGGTTTGATAACATAACCACCATGCTAGTTAGTTCAATAGCTCTTTTTGGGGGATTGTCTAAAGGGGATTTGGCATCCAAGCTAGTATGTTGTGGTATAGATGGTGTGAATATTTTGTAAGGTGTGAAAATAGGGGTGACAATACAACTCATAGGTAAACATGCATCCTTCATTACCAATATCCATTGCATGGCACACAAGTGCAACTTGGTTGTGTAAACATGTTTTTAGCCTACTAGTGGTTATAATATTGGAAAACCTAATGTAATCCATGTCTATATATTTTTCTCACTCTTTTAAGGTCTTAAGAGGCATTTTGGAATATGTTAAATTGGTAAAGATATTACAACTAAAAGGGTTGAAGATCTTATGCCATGTAAAACCTTGATGGATATTGATGTTTACACCTACCAAACACATTCTAACTAAGTATAAGACTCTTCTTGTGAAGATTTTTGAGGACCAACTTGCCATAAATGCAACTACCAAGCTCAATTATGAAGCGTTATGTGATTATGACATTATCTTGTGACTAATTTTGTATTGCCCAGGTTGGAGGTAATGCAAAACTTGTCCAAGTTGGCCCAAGGTAGTTCAATACATTTGTTTGCAACCTAGTGACCTTCTTCATATTATCTGTTAGTGAGTTGCATGCCATGCATATAAACCCCTTGTAGAAGTATGACCAACCACAATTTCAAACCTTCAAAGACCTGGTTAATAATGTTTGTGATGTTTTGCATTGGTGTGGTATTTGGAGCCACAAACCTAGATTGTGTATGCTACATTTTAATTCAACCACCATTTGTTTATGTTACATAAAACATGTTGTGCTAGTAAACTTGTTTTTATGGTGAATAAAGTTGATTGGGCACTAACAATCCAATCTATAAATGACCAATGTAGAAATGTAATTAAAGGGTTTATAAAAAATTTTAAAAGGCATTTCACTATGAGAAATCGCATTTGTTGAATCACACTACCTTGCAATTAAAATTCAAAAAATAACTCATATATAACTATTGTGCAACTATCCCTTGGGTATTACACTTGTTATGTAATTTCCCCCCTAAAAATATGGTGTATTAATAAATAAATTTCTATTTAAAAAATTAGTTATTTGTATTATAGTTGCAAGTGAGTTGGAAATGGGTCTTCTATATGATAATTTATACACACCATTCATACATATGTAATGTTTTGTAAAGAATTATTGTTTTAATAATTTGATTATTAATATGAATAAATAAGTGTAATTCATATAATTAACTTACCATTAATTTAAAAATTATTTGATTAATAAATATTAATCAAATAAATATTAATCCACGTTGAGGATACTTCATATGAATTAGATCGATTATTTAATTCAATGTACATATGGATATCCCTATTTATACCTAAATTTTTTCGACCCAAATTCATATTTAATATTTTTTTTGTAATGAGTTATTTAAAAATAATTTAATATTTATGAATTGTTAATTAATATGTAATTTAATTAATTTTTATGAATTATAAATAATTTTGATTCATATAACTAGTTCATTAATTAATTAAAATGATAAATATGGTTTTTCAAAATTTCCAATGATAAGTGATTAATTATATGAAATTTGATAATTAGTCATATGATAATTAATTATTTGAAATAAATAACAAGTAAATTAATAGATTAATTCAAATAGAATTTTAATCTAATTTTAATAATTAATTATCTGATACTAATTATCCTAATTCATGAACTGATTAATTATTTTAATTAAACTAATTAATTTAAATAAATAGCTCACCAATTAATTATTCAAATAATCAATCAAAATAATTATTTTTCATATAATAAGATAAATTATTTTGATAAGTAATTATCTAAAAAATATACTTCAAATAATTATTTCAAATAATTAAATATTAAATGATTAATTCACATATTTAATTATTATATAAATCATTAATTTAATTTTATAACTTGACATAATGAAAAATAAACACAAAACATGTGGGAAAATCGTTTGATAATTGTAAAATCAATTGGAAAATAATGAACAACTATAAGATTTAACCCATATGTTTTTTATTTTTTAATCGCACGTTACAAACTATACAAAAAAAACTTGTTATTTTATGTTTTCACATTAAAATAGATGTGCCATTTTGGGATGAACTAAAAAAGAATTAGCCTTTAAAAAAAAATTTAAAAAAATTCATGGCTATTCTTTAATTCATTTAGTCTTGTGTTTTTCTACCTACTTACCTACCTAAATAAGTAAATAGGAAGGTAGGTTCTAGGTAAATATGTAGGTATGTAGGTTTTAATACCTACCAACCTACCTGCCTATGGCTATGTAATGTTAGATTTTAATGGATGGATGACAATTACTAACATCAGTATGACATCATGGGTGTAGTTATAATGAAGTTGCATAGTAGTTGAAAATGAGTTGTTTTGACAAAGTTGCAATGAATTGCACCATATATATAGTGAGTTGCAACTTTGCAACTCATGCAACTTGTCTATTGACACTCACAACATATAAATACAGTGAGTTGCAAGTGTTTGGTGCAATTCAAAAATTGAGTTGTAAGGCCAATTACAAAACATCCTTTTTTTTCATAGTGTTTCCATGTCAATGAGTTGATGAATGAAACCATGATCATTTATCTTCAATATTGGGAGGCACCTAAGGTGGAAAACACATTTCTAGGTGACTTGACAATTTTGAAAGCAAAATTTTACCACCCAAACCCAAAATCAAATGGGATTTTGGTTGTTGGATGTAGGATTGCTTAACCAACAAACATTTTTTTTTGTTATAACAATGAAGAACAATACAACCATGTTGCCCTACATCCATGCTCCTTAAGTGTAACCCTACAACTAAATTGTGGGGATGTTTGATTTCAAATGCCATTGTGGTTGAAAAGTTATCCAAGTTTTTGAAGCTTGTGGAGATTGCCATTATCATGGTTCTTGGCAATGTGGAAGACAAGAGGACCTTTTCTATGATTAGATTCATCAAATCCAAGTTCTTATAACTATTTGACCACCCACTTAGACTTGGTGGTCAGAATGTATGCACAACAATTTACAAATTGGAGACTTTCCCATCTACTCAGTAATCCAAGATTGGGGCAAGGACAAACTGTGTTATGGACACTAGTATCCACTACCATTCAATTCAAAAAGTCATTGTGAAATGAAGCTTTAAGATAATGTTGAATTTTCATGTAGGGTAAAGAACTAAGGTAAGCGCATTCCCAAGTACAGCGCATAGGAAGAGGAAATAGCCACCAAGTCTGGCTCTACATTTTGGAAATTTTTGTGGGCCCAATTGTGGGTCTTATACACCATAATGCACAAGGTGAACCTTACCATAAGCCTAAACATACATATAGCACACGGTGTTAAGAGAGAGGGATCTTACATATACTTAGTTACACCTATAAGTGGGTGAAAGATCCCTCCTAGAAAATATTCACACATATAAGGTGCCATCCAAATACACTTACAAAGTTTCTCCAAGTGTTTTTTACAAGTAAGCAATTGGCTTGAATGTTTAGGGCAACAAAAGTGTTGCACCCATAATGGATCAATCGATTCCAACTGGGCATCAAACTTGTGAATACTAGTGCTTAAGAACATTGTGCCAAACTATGCACAAGAATGTTTAGATGTCACAACAATTGGTGCATATGGTATGAGCCTTTCAAATCATTCGGCAAAAGTTGCATGTAACTCAACTTACAAAGGAGGTTATTGTCACATCTTGACATCTTATCCGTGACCAAAGACTCTAACTTAATAGCTACACAGAGCTTGAGTTTTTTATGCACACCTGATTTGCAGCGTCATGCTTTTAACACAACACAAGTGCAAGTGCTTTTTTGAAGCTCCTAACTAATTTTTTATGACCAGTGTGACTTCACGGTTAGAGTGAACCAACAAACATGATGGCATGGATGGATGGTGGGTGGATAGGAAATACTTTTTCTATGGATTCCAGTTTCCTAGCTAACCATCTTAGTTATCTAGTATTTTTTTTTTCATTGCTCAAGTGTTACCACCTCTTCAACTCATTTTCCCTTCCAAAACCTGGTTTTTTGGAATTTATTTGAATTTTCAGCAGCAGAAATAGCTTTAAAATCAATATCTCCCATATCTTACCAAAATAAATTCCATTAAATCCTACTCATCAAGATCTTTCAACAACACCAAAGGCACATTCCAATTCCTCCTAAATTTTCAGCTATGATTTAATTTAATTTTCAGAGTAAAAACCATTCAATATTCAAGAACTTTTGCATCGCAAGTCCAAATGTCATGGAACCAAGCCCATGCACCCCACCCCTCCTCGTTGAGAGCTTTCCAAAGACACCAAGAACACGATTTGAAGCATCCCAGTTCAATGAATCTCATAACTACACAAAACAAAACAAACTACCTTCCTTCATATATCTTATATATTAATCCAGTAAGTTTGTCAATCTGTCCGGGATGGTATATTTTGAATCTGTGTGAACATGGTGTGGTTTTCGTGTTCAATGTGCCTTCTTGGACATGTCTGTCTATTTGTCTGTGGGGACAAAAATTGGGCAATGCTTGGAAGATTCTTCCAATCACTGCCCGTTCCCTGTGGAACATCTGGTCATGATTTTTATTTTTTTCGTGGAGGGGGGGAGGGGGTGGGGGTGGGGTTCTAGGGGTCTTAATAGGTGGAAGTGAGAAAGAACACATTGTAATCAGGGACCTGTAGTCGGTCCTTATTTACATATAGTCGTAGTTGTAACTATCTATCCTCTAGCCCATAGATAGATAGTCGACTATAGTCGACTATATAGCCTCTAGCATAGATAGATAGTCGACTACTCTGGCTTTGAATTAGTCAATTGTAGACTGTTGTTGTTTAATCATTGGGAGCCCTCTTTTGAGCGATGGCAGACCTGTTTGCATCGTGTTGTTGTTGGATGTCATAAGCTGCTGATTTCAACATCGCTACTATCTCCATGCCTTCGTCTATTTCATCATCTTCAACATTGCCATTAAGATCAAAGTATTTGATGATGTTTGCGGCTGCCTCGGTTGCATCCATTGCTGAGTTCAACGATGCAATCAAGTTGTCGACCGTGAATAGGTCTTTGCTTTCCATGTCTTTGATAAATGCTTTGTTGAACGCCAAGATCAACAACATCTCAAACTTGGTGTTGCCCAAGTTCTGCCGAAGCACATTGTCAATGTGCTTACAAACTGGGAACACGCGTTCTTGCAAACCGTTGGAATCAGGTGTGCCAAGGTGCCGCGTTGCGATCCGCTCTGTGAGGCGATGATGCACACCGTTCTTGCACCACCACTATGACACATCGACAATCTCGTTGACGTAGATCCAGTTGGCTGAGCGAACCTTGCTCTTGTCGATTTCGTCCAACTTCTGTTCGTTCAAAAGCCATGCCAACCAGTCCACCTTTAGCAAGATCCACTCCTTGAAAGCTTCGTTCGCTAAATCATTTGGAGTCGTTGTGTTGAGAGCATCGCTTGCTCTACTTTCAATGTCCTGGCTAGGTGAACCAACGTTGACCATACCAAACACATCATCATCATCGCAAACTTGTACATCAACGTCATCATCAAGTGGCACATTACGCATTGCGTCGGGCTCGGGTGGTTGGAATGAGCGTGTGGCCTCGTCAACAAGAGCAGATTTGAACAGCTCCTTGGCATTATTAACATTGTCCTTGTACCCAGCTGCACATAGCCATGGCAGGGCCAGTGTTAGCATGACCGGGTCACATATCATGGCCACCAGCTGCTGATCGCTAGGGAATGGGAAATATGAGTCCAACTCTTTCTGGATGCGGTCGCGCAACTTGCTGCCGATCACGCCCAACTGTTCGGCTCTGACCTTGACCTTGGGCAGGTGGTCCCATCGTGTTTTGC
>Ga0209208_10009702_pt1 | contig 12615 bp, 13 predicted proteins | sample S1TSphfallax_3_FD_187694 | JGI IMG/M metagenome (GOLD analysis project Ga0209208, IMG submission 187694) | Host-associated microbial communities from peat moss isolated from Minnesota, USA - S1T2_Fd - Sphagnum fallax MG (SPAdes) (version 2) | ecosystem: Host-associated > Plants > Peat moss >...
ATGAGGTTCCATCATCACTCCCACACCTTACGCCTACCCTAATATATTAAATAAAAAAGCCTTGACCCCTTCTGAACGTAAGTACCACATTATTTCTGTTACCCTCTTGGTTTTTGTTGATGTAGGTGAGAATTTAGTCATGGCAGATGATGTCGCTACGCCCTCGAATCCTACATGTTCACTAGTAGAAAAGGAAGAACTTGAAGAAACATCGCTTGACGTGAATGTCTCTCAACGGTCGAATGAAGAAGAATCGTCCAAAAGAGTGGTGTGCACTCGAGTCGATCGTTCGGCATGGGATCGCTGATTGTCTCCTAACTCGCATGCCTTAGTAATCTATTTAGAATTTTTCCCTACTTGTGGAGCCACACCAGAAAGGTTTGAAGAGTGTCAATGTGAAGATGACGATGTTCATCTTCATTGTTGAACTTGGGTTCCTGGTGATGGCCATTATTGTTGGTTACGAGGCCCAATCAACCCCCTTTCCATGGAGCATCGAACTGAATACCTAGCTCGCACCATTCATTGCATTCTGGAGTTTTTGTAATTGTGATTTATCCCCTTAAAGTTGTTTACTAAGTTGTAATTCACCAAAGGCCACTCAAGTGAAAATGTTAATACTTAAGTTTGATTTTGATTTTATTTAAAAGTTTGATAGAAATGAAGACTAAATAAAGATGTATTAGGACTATATCCTAAAAATCTTTCAAGTACATCATTCATGCCTGAAGATTATTCTACATACTAACTTAATATTGTCATAGCAAAATGTTATTGTTAATTATGGGCTTATATTCCCAATATATTTGTAAAATCCCATTTAATTCTACATCCCCTTTCACTTCTTTATAGCATAAATGTACTTAAAAAGGTTTATTAGGTCCTAAAATTAACTAAGCCTTACATCAATTTAAATAAAAGAGTCTTCTATGCTGAAATATTCAAAGGCTAATTCAACTTTTAATAATTATTACTTGGAGGTTTATCAGGATTCAAATCATTAACACTAAGGAAAACTATGGAACTAAAGCTTAACAATTTGTGGTATTATAATCCATGACTCACATGCCCATTTATCGGTTGAATGTGAAAACACATCTATTGACTATATCGATTTTTCTACTAATTATGCCCACAATTCTAAAGATTACACGAATAGTCTTTATGACCAAGTGAATATTATTGTTGATTTAACCAATATTCCTGACATATCATCTTTAGATCGTTGCATCCCAAATCCCGCACTACTATAATTATTATTCATCTGTAGATTGAAAATAAAGATTGTGTTCACCACTAGATCTATGATCTATTATTTATCTTCATCATCCTCCTTTGTGTCAAAATTTCGCATTTTAAACTCCAACTACATTTTTTTCCCAATATACTTGCATATGTTGTTCTTTTTTCTAAATTTCAAATTCCATGTATTTATAGGTTTGAGCCTATTCACATTGACCAACATAGGGTTAGTTTCAAACTTTTCAATGGTCACCAATAACATAATGTTGTTTGGCAACACATATTGTACTATGTATAGTCCAAACCATTTCTTAGTAAACTTCCCTAGGTTTGATTTATTGCCCTTTGGAAACCACAAAACATAATCACTAAAACTAAATTATTTTTCCGGATTCTTTTGTTGACTCCATAATCTTATGCAAGTTTTTAACCAAAGGATTTCCAACCACCACAATCATGTCCATGGATTTTCTTACTTAAAATATATATATTTTTCAGAAATTGGGTCAAGATGGAGAGGTTAAAACCTTTAATATGAATCAAGGTTGTCAATCATGGAAGGTAATGCATTTTGTGCCAACATTGGAAGGCACCATATTATTAAAATCAAAACACATTGTGTGATCCTTATAATAGTTGCAACAATTTTAGGCCTTGTTTTTCAAGGTCTTGTAAATTTGTTCATTATTACAATATATAATGAAAAAAATTACAAGAGTTATATGTTTTTATTTATATAATATTGTTAAACTTTATAATTATAGATTTTTTGGAGAACCAAACTTGTTGTTTATGTTGACATAAACTAGTGATATTTACATTAATCCTTTCACTTGATCTCAAAAGTTTGTGAATAACAATTGCTTCATTAATATTTGGATATTCCAAGGGTTTAAAAGTAAAGCATTTATGGTTGTGACTACACAATGTTCTATCACATTGTGCACAAAAACAAAATTATCTATAAGGATGTTAAGAAATCTCTACATTTTGAAGGTAATTACAATGAACTTTGTCCATAATAATGAACATACATTGAACATATATTATCATTCTTTTAAAATATTAAATTATCAACAATAATAATTAGACAATATTATTGGCAGTGTGTTTGGTAAATTGCACAAACTTACAGCCATTAAAATGTTGAGCTCAAACTAAAAAATTAGTTGATGTAGAGGCTTTTTAATCATGCACACTCAAATACATAAGTTGAATACGCAATAATTTGAGCACTTATACTTAAATCACTTCAATATGCCTTCCCAAGCTACTTGGTTATGACTTTGGCATGTCAATTTGACTTCTACAATCCACATAACTCTTGATGAGATTGTATGTATGATCAACCTTTATTAAATTAAATGTCCAAGAAGATTTAATTGCTTGATCCAAATATACTAAAAGCAGAAAAACTTTTCAGTTTTAAGTTTCATATTCCTTAAACAAGGAATATGGCAAGCTCCACAAATACTATTGCAAAATCTTAACATAATAGATTATTGCAAAATCTTAGCATCATTAGATTATTACAGAATCTTAACATAATCATACACATTACCACAAACATATTTACTTAATCTACATGAAGAAGACCCCTAGAACAATCTTTGTTTTCCCATCCTCTTGCCATTCTGCAACATTTTTGTCAATATGTTCCCAAAGCTTTAAGCAAATCACACCAATAGCTCTAGTAAAAAAATGCATTTAAATCCTTGAGTCCTAGAAAATAGAACCAAATTCATCAAAATTATTATTAAGAACAATCTAAAACAACATGGCCCATCACCATAACTCATAGGTTTAGGATTGGATACATTTATAATACAATTTTACCTTGTGTTACTTCTACGTGACCTCCATCTTCAACAAGCAATAGGTTTAGAAATTGATGCCTACATTTTCACTATGATCCTTTGGTGTAAAGTATCAAGCTCCAACAACATTTTCAACCTCAAAATACATACAAAAATTGGCTTAATTAGCTTTAAAAAGTTGTCATAATAATGCAACATCTTCATGGTTAGTAATGAGTAATACTTAAGAATTTCGAACAAACTATTCAAAATTGAGGTTTTTCTATGTTTTGAAACATCAATAGGAATTTCTTTGACAATGTTTTGTCACAAGGGAGGTATGTGTTATTAAGGGAGTAAGTATTTACAATAATTATTAATTAATATATTTTTATTTACTTAGTATTATTTGAAGAATTATTAGCTAGATTACATAATTTTTATCACCATTTGAATTTGAATAGAACATGGAGCTTTAATGGAGCATGAAAGAAATATGTTTTGATCTTTGGAAAATCTTTGTTTCCATAATCATAGTTGTTATTTTTGATGTTTTTTAAAATCATACTTTCATCATTGGATTTTGATTCTGAAATTAGTTCTAAGTAGATATAAACGAGTAAATTGTGTCAATATTAGTTTTATTGTAGTTTAGTCTAAATTTTAGACCAAAATATAGGATTAGAAATTCTATATTTACCATTTGACAACCATCCTAGGGTTTGAATTCAGAGTGAATTTTAGAATGTTGTTTATATCTTATTGTTGAAATTTTTGTTTTTATAAATTGGTAGTGAACTTTAGTTTCATTTTCTACATTTTTTTTTCAAATTTTGATCATAATTTTTTTGTTTAGGAAGCAAATCTAAGCAAAATAACTAGCTGTGAGGATTTTGTTATAATGCAAAAGTTTATTTAGATTTGAATTAGGATGTGGAGAGATGGAAAATATAATTATAATTATGAGTTTGAAAAGACAATTAAATCAGGTTGTATTACATGAACAAGTGGAAAATGGTGCTACCATCAGCAACAATTTGAATGTAGATAAGGTAGATTTGCAATTTCAAACACCTAGAAGAGTTGTTCAAATAGAATAGAAAAATCTGTGGACAAAAGAAAAACCTATAAGCCACAAAGCCCCTCAGGTAGCATTGATTATTCCTCGTGAAATGCAAACTAGTGAAGCAAAAAGGTGCACCAACAATCTACAACAAAACTCTAGGAGATAAGAACATTAGATTGAAAATATAAATTCACATGTTAAATTTATACAAAAGAGTCAGGAATTTGAACTTTGACAAATAACTATGCTAGAATTAATGGATATGATGCAACAACATGACTCTGATGCTCTAATTCAAAAAGAACAAAGATTCAACAAGTTAAAAAGGGAGGAAGTGGTATTAAAGTATAAACTTGCTTCACCTCCTTATTATCAAAAAGGCTAAGAGATTAAAAGTTTGAGCAAAAAGCTCGAAATTTTGAACCTTTGATTATATGTTGTTCAACAAGAAGCCGTATTTCAAATTATCAAAATATCTAAAGGAGTTGAGCTGGTACTTGTAACTAATAAGAAATTGTAATCTTACTAAGAACAAAACCAACAGTAGCAAAAAATGTTCCTATGGCTATAAAAGTGAGGTGTAGTGAACCCATAGTTAATCAACATAATGGTAGCACTAATAGTGGAGTTCCAAGATTTTGGAGTAGAGGAATTCATAGTATCAATAAAGTTCCAAGGCCAAATTCTCCACATTGCACATATTGCCATCAAAATAAACATCAAATCAATGAATGTCCATTTATTGAAGATAATGTGAGGCAAGGATTTGCTAAACATTTAAAACATTTGAATCCAAAACCTACAAGAGTAGGAAATCATGGACCTATTGAACTAGAGGATCTATACCATGAGAGGGTCAAAATTCCAAATAAACTCAAAGAATAGATTCAGAGATATAATAAAGTGAAAATGAGAGCTCATACTAGGGTAGATGTAGTATCTATCTCTGTAGCTCCTATACAAAGTTTGTTACAACGAAATAATATTGGAATTACCTATGCAGAAACTTCAAATTTTAGAACGGAACCAAGAAGATTTGTGCCATTATATTATATGGTAATGCCCCAATTTATAATTACAATTACTTTCAACACCAGTTACTATTGTTGGCAGTATGAAATCCAGACCACACACTCCAAGGGGAACAAAATTTGTGAATTTGCATGAAGATTTTCCTAGATAAATTAACATAGTTTTTGCTAGTCAGCCATCATATTAAGGAGGAGGTGGCTCATATTCACCATGACCTCTAGGACCTCTAGGATATTTTGGATTGCCAATGGTGCATCCAGGCATGCCACCATTACCACCAAGTAGACCTTATCGTTGGCCATTTAACTATCATGCGTATGTTAAGCATTTTGACCTAGATGCTCATGTTAGAGTATTTAAAGCTGTCATTATAGGGAAACAAATGATGCAAAAATTGTTAATATGTTCAGTTTTACCCTCAAAGACATTGTTTCTAACTAATGTAATAATTACACTACAACAAAAGGTGTCCCTATATGCCAAAGTGATTTCACTAGATTTTGAATGAATTCACTGGTTGTAGTGAAGAAGTAGTAAATTCACTAGTCTAGTGAATAGGGACTAATGAACTACACCCGCATTTTGTAGTAGTGTTATATGGGAAATTATCCATATTGTACATTTGCATAATTGTACTCAGCCTTTTATAAAAGGTACATAAAAGTTCAAAATGATAAACAAGTTTACTTGCAATTGAAAAAATGAAGCACAAGACTAATGAAAGAGTGGAAGTCTATTATGAGAGATTATTGAAATTGGTCAATAGTCTTCAACATAAGATAACAAATAGTTTATTAACTATTATTTTCATATCTGGATTATAACCATATTTGTGTGTAGCAACAACAAGTATGAAGAGAAAACTTTTTAGCAGCATAAGGAAGTAGCTTTGGTTTGTGAAAAAGGAATTTATGAAGTAAAGGCCATAAGTAGTCTGTTAGTACCACATAGTAGTAAGACAATATTAGCTCAGAAAACATGAGATAGTTCAAGAGACAATAGGAATGCATTGTACAAATTGTCATAGGAAAAATCATAATGTTGAAACTTATAGAGTCAAAAGGAAGGAAGATTATGTTAATGTAGTTTCTGAGATTACAACTCAATAGACTAAAGTACAGAAGCATGTGAGATATTCTTATCATATTTGTGGTGATACTAGACATAAGATCATAGATTATCCTAAGTACAATGATATGCATAATATGTTTAAGAATAAAGGAATGAAGCTTACAAAAGAAATAAGTTGTGGTAGAACCCAAGGTTTCAAGTCCTTCGGTCCATATGACAAATGTGAATATGGCCATCACAAATAGCAAGGTTATTAAAGAACGTGTGTTTAAAAATAGAGACCAATTAAGAAGAAGTCTAATGTTGATTAGGAAAAGGAGTAGAGATTACATCAATCTTTTGTCAAGACTATTCAGGAGATGCAAGTAGAGGACCCATTGTAAAATTTGATTCCAAAGGAAAAAACACAATGGAGTACAAGTTGGGTAGGATTGCCAAAATTTGAGGTTTTCACAAAACCCGTTGTGTCACAAGTTTGTCTGCTAGTCCTATCAACAAAGTTATGTATGTCGAACAAATATTTCAAGATATTAGTAAACACATGTTGGAGACAACTTATATTTTGAGGTTAGGTCAATTATTGAAGATAACACAAGATCTTAAAACATATATGTGGCAGAAACTAAACCTAGAAAAACCAAATATAATTATTATGAAAATATCAAAACCTAATGTCACAACTTTAACCTTGGGTTCACAACCAAAGCAAAGGCATGAAAAGGTGCAAGTTGAGGGTGCAACCCGAGAGTCACATTTGCACTCTCAAAAGTGTGAGGGAATGAACCCACACACTCCCAAGTGGACTCCCACTTTGGGAGTTAAAATCCCTATGGAATCCCAACTTTTCATAGAGGTATTTTAGAGGTCAAAACTCATTGGATTAAAGAGTTCATTGTACCATTTCAAAGCTCTTGAAACATAGATATGGGTTCGCATGACCGTTTTGAGTATGTAAAACACAAGTTATAGCCAAAAGAAAGGTTGGGAGTCAATGTGCCAATTTGACTCTTGACCACTAGAAGTCGAGAATCACTCTGAAATCGAACATTTGCACAAAAAATTATGGCCTTCCAAAGTGCTAAAAGTCCCAATTTTGGGAATTTTGACAAAATGACATTTGGATGCAGCCCTCATGGTTAATCACATAAAATATTATAAGGGGGAAGGTGGTGGCTTCCCCTAGTTTAAGCCATGGTGAGTCTTGAAAGTTCGTGTATGCCCATGGTTCGTATGTGCACCAAAAATGTTCCAACCATGCACTAACCAACTTGTTATTTGGTTTGTGTAGGTATGTGTGAATAATTGGCATAATTACACTTTCAAAAGAAACGATTTCATTGTTGAGTGTTGGAGTATTAAAAATCAAAAGCACTAAAAAATCTAATTCAAAACAAAAGACATTAGATCAAACATTTGCAGAAGTGGTGCCTTCAACAATGAAATCAAAAGACTTTTGTGTCAAACTAGAGGTTTCATAAGAAGACAAGGTTTATCCAAAAAACTATTACTATCATAGCCATGATGATATTCAAGTGTATGAAACACTAACAAAAATACATGTACAAAATCTTTAGATAGCAAATTAGACTTTGACCAAAGAACAATTTGATAAATGAATATTGGTACATAGGCAAATCCATAATACATCAAGGTTGATTCACAATTGATAAATGAGAAGATTGAGGAACTTCAGATGCTACTTAAAGAGTTCAAGGATGTGTTTATTTACACTTACAAAGACTAAAAAACATACCTCCAAAATTAACTCAACACATAATTGAGTTAGATACTTCAATATCACTAGCACATCAAACAAAGTACAAATTAAACCTTAATTATGCTGGAGTTGTCAAACATGACATTGACAAATTATTAATAGTTAGATTCATTCAACCGGTAGAGGAGGTTACATGGTTATCATCCATAATTATAGTGCCTAAAAAGAATGGAAATTTGAAAATTTGTGTGGATTTCAAAAAGTTGAATAAAGCAATAAAAAAAATCAGTATCCTTTGCCATTTTTTAATGAAGTACTAAACATTATAATAGGGTATGAAGTTTATTCATTTCTAGATGGATATTCAAGATACCATCAAATTTCTATAACCTTTGCAAATGGGTACAAAATAACTTTTGTAACAAATTGGGGAGCTTTTTGGATGGTGATGCCATTTGGTGTCAAAAATGGGCCACCAACTTTCCAAAAAGTAGTTAGAAGGGCTTTCAAAAAGTACTTAGACCATTTCATGAGAATATTTTTGGATAACTTCATAGTTTATAGTGATCTGGAAAGTCATTTAATGAAGCTTAAACTTTGTGTTCAAAAGTGCAAAAAATATAGAAATAGTCTTCATCTAGATAAATGTGCCTTAATGGTATTTTCAGGATTGATTTTAAGGTTCGTAGTTTCCAAAGAAGGAAAAATACCAGACCCTAAAAAGGTTTAGGCAATAGTGAATATGCCAATACCTACAAATCCACATTAGATTCATGTCCTTAATGGTATGGTTCAATTTTATAGATGTTTCATACAAATCTTTGCATTTATCATGGCACCAATTACCAAGTTGATGAGGAAATGAAACCCTTTATTTGGACCACAAAATGTCAAGAAGCTTGGGATTAAATCAAGAAAAAATACATGGAAGCATTTATTTTAATACCTCCAAATTGGAAAATGGAGTTTTATGTGCACACAGATGCATCATTATTGGTAGTAGGTGCAAATGTTAACACATAACCCAACTGGTAAGTATGATCAGCCTATAGTATATGCCTTTAGACTATTCAATAAAATAGAACATAATTATACTACCATAGAAAGAGAAGCCTTAGTAATGGTTTATGCTTTGCATCAGTTCATACATTTTTTGATGGGAAACGAGTTTGTGTTTTATGTCGACTATATGGCTATAGCGTACTTGGTCAACAAACCATAGGTGTTGGGAAGGATAATAAGATGGTTATTGTTATTCTTGGAGTATAAGTTCACAATAGTATACAAACATGGTAAAACACATGTAGTTGATGATGTTTTATCTAGAATGCTAGGCAATTCAAAACCATTGGGTGTCTTAAATCAGATAGTGGATACGTCATTATTTTCTATAGAACCTATATGGATGCACGAAGTGAAAACTTATTTAGAGACAAGTTAGATGTCAAACTTTGAACCTAACTCAAAAACAAAAGTTGGCCAAAAAGGCAAAACCCTTTACTTTGAAAGAGCGAATTATGTATAAAGTGGGACAAAACAACATAATGTGCAGATGTTTGACCACCTCAGGAGCACAAATTATTCTAAAGGAGTTACATGGAGTGGCTAGAGGACATTTTGTTACAAATATTACTATAAAGAAAATTCTGAATGTAGGATATTGGTGGCCAACTTTATTTAAAGATACTCATGATTTTTGTAGAAGTTGTTATAGCTATTAGAAAATTAAAGGACTTGAAACAAAAAGTTTAACCAAGTTGGTAACAACACTTCTATAAGAACCTTTTATGAAGTGGGATTTATATTTTATAGGTCCAATCAAACCAGTAGGAATATTAATAAGAAACAAATATATTTTGGTAGCTACAAATTATGTAACCAAATAGGTAAAAGCAAAGGCACTCATAACCAATATTACAGTAGTTATAGCCAAATTCATGTATGAGTATATTTTAATTAGATTTGGATGTCCATTGACCATACTTATAGATTAAGGAGTACATGTCACTAATGACACATTAAAACATTTGACAAAACAATTTATGTTGAAGCATGTTAATTCTACTACATAATATCCACAAGGAAATGGACAAATAGAGTTTATTAACAAAATCATTGGTAGATTATTGACCAAGTTGGTTAATGAAAAAATAATAAACTAGGATGAACATTTGTCTATAATTTTTTTTCCATATAGGATTGCTTATAATGTGGCAACATGTTATATACCTTATTAGTTAGTCTATGGTTTTCTCCTCTAATGCCAATATGATATGTTCTATTGGGTATTAATGGGGACGACAGAGATGTAGAACCCACCAAAATTGTCGCAACCCTACTTTGACAAAGTGTGAGGATGAAATTCACATTCCCGAAACTTTAGAATTCAATTGTAGGGGTCAAAACACCTCGCATTAGGACGTTCTTTATATCATTGGAAATCTATCAAAGTTTATATGTTGAAAATGGGCTCGCATGAACCATTTGGACATTTGCAACACAAGTTATGGCAAAAAAGAAAGACCGAGAATCAAACTAGTAGTTTGACTCCCGACCACTAAAAAGTCAAGAATCGACCCAACCCCGATGCGTGCAGGTGGAGTGCAACACATCGTTGGAAAGCTCTCAATGAGAGTTATAACTTTGCTTTAAACCTCGTCCCAATTGGAGGTTTGAGCAAAGAGTTATAGTCCAGCAAAGTTGCAAGAGTTTAAGTCATGGTAGTTTCGGGACTCCTCCTTGGGAATCCCAGGACAAAAAGCCATTCAAATGTGGGTGCTGCGGGGAGGCACAAATAATACTATATGGGGGAAGGTGGTGGCTTCCCTCGAGTCCGGGTTGTGGTGAATCTTGTGAGTCCAGAATTGTCCGTGGCTTGTCCTAACACTAAAGGTGCTCCATAAATTATACTAACCAACTTGGTGGTTGGTTTGATGCAGATTTGAGCAAGTAATTAAAGCTTGTCATTCTTCCTAGTCCCATCCTGAAGCTTCAGCACGCCCCTCTACCCCTTTTAGTGTTGAGAGCTGGGAACGTGCTTCGAATTCTTCACAATTTCAATGTGTGAGTAACTCAAACCCATCTTGGGTCTAACTAGGAACTTGGGAGCACGTCAAAAATGTTAATAACCAAAATTACAGAACTAAGAAAAGTTACAAAGGATAGATTGGAAGCTTAGAATAATGTGGGAGTTAACCAGTGGAGCAAATTTATGTGGAGTCAACAAAAAAATACTAAAAAGAAATTCCAATTTGGAAATTATGTTTTATGGTTTCCCAAGGGAGGAAAAACACATATAGGAAAAATAAAAAAAAGATGGTTTAGTCCATTCAAGGTAGAATATTGCTTACCCAATTTTATTGTTATTATTGTTTTTATTAACAATTTTGAACTAAACGTAGTATTGGTCAATGTTAATAAGTTGAAACCATATACATACATGGATTAGACATTGAAGGGGATTCAAAGTTCAAAGCATTAAAAGTCTTTACAATTTATATATGAAGAACACATGGAAGAAATATCTAATGAAAAATAAAAAATATAGGGAAAAATAGAAACCATTGGGATTGATCAAATAGTGGTATGAGAAAAAACACTAGTAAATTTGATAAGTTAGCAAGTTATGAACAAATATTCAGACCATGATTATGTAGATTCACAGTTATTGGATTGTGGGGTAGATAAGTTAATGACATTAAAACAAAATTTTGCTAATCTAATTACTTAGCATAGGTAAGAGGGGATATGCAGTGTAGATAACACTAGATCATCAAATTTAGAAATGTCATCAAAATTACCTAGTGCCATGTCCATAAAATTCTCTAGTCAACAAGTATTTACTATAGCCCGTGTTGATGTTAGTATGAATTTAAGTGGGAAATGACAAGTGTCAAACAATGTAAAAAATGTACAAATCATTAAAACATTGGCCCTAAAATAAAAAGTGAAACACCATTTCATGAAATGAGGTGATAATGTTTCAGAAGACAACAAAAACTATAGTGACTTTTTGTTTTCATTTTCTACAACTAAGTTCCATTCATTTTTTGTCTCTAGAATGAATGTTGAAGAAAGTTTTATGGATAAATTGCAAAGACAATCTAAAAAAAAGTTTTAAAAGTTGAAAGAGGAGCAAGAAAGATTGAAAAAACAATATAAGTTTGTAAACATTTTGTTTTTACAGTCTAGGTCTCTAGAAATAGGTTCACCTTTTAATTCTCTAGTTTATTCTTCTTCTTTTCAAAAATATTTTTCGATATCCAAACTTGAAAAAGCTTTTGAAGAAATAAAAAAACCAAGATAGATTGCAAGGAAACATTAAGGAAATATAACTTTAGAAAGCCTAAAAGACAAGTAGGTCCTAGTGAACAAATTGGTCCCATTTTTATTTCAAATTCTGGGGAAGATTGCTACAAGGATGATTTGCAACAACACACTACTACCAAAGTGGGGTGTAATTTACTAGCTTAAATCACTATGGGACCTTAAAAGTGAAATAACTTCATTGCATTTTACTAATTTCACCTAGTGAAAGTTATTTCATTATAATATCACTATGTAGACATCATGTTTCGTTTCTGGTTAACATAATTCACTAGTACAATTTACTATAACAAATATGTTTATTTTTATGTTTTTAAAAATATTCTATCTATGTTACTTTATGATATACCCTATATTATTTTAAG
>Ga0209208_10009703_pt1 | contig 12613 bp, 10 predicted proteins | sample S1TSphfallax_3_FD_187694 | JGI IMG/M metagenome (GOLD analysis project Ga0209208, IMG submission 187694) | Host-associated microbial communities from peat moss isolated from Minnesota, USA - S1T2_Fd - Sphagnum fallax MG (SPAdes) (version 2) | ecosystem: Host-associated > Plants > Peat moss >...
GTGAAATGTCTTTTTTTTTTTTCCTCAATCTAAGCAAAGTGATTGTTAGTTCCAAGGCTTAACTCTTGATCAAAAAATAAAAAATAAAAAATTATAAAATTTTTGTAACATGGCTCTTTTAGATTAGTTTTCGAAAATCCAATGCGTGTTAGATTTAGAGGTTGTATGTAGATGTTATGACGAATGGAACGAGAGGGGTTCAACCATCAAACGTGACATCGAATGAACATCAACATAATGCCCCTTCACATTCCATCATGGTGAGTTACAATTCTCCCACAATGTCTTTATATCTTCCAAGTGGACACAACACATTAGATTTTAGTGAACTTCATTGCATTACATTGAACCACCTTATTTGTTAGACTATAATTACATAGTAGTTCCACTTCTAAGTAGTTTTTTTTGTGAGTGCATATCTTCATGTTGAAGGTGTGCAATAATGCCTCACAATGAGGTACCAACAACTCTCATATCTTCACTTATAAGCAAGGTTATTAAAACTTGGAAATTGGGAAATGTTTTTCAAACCGCAATTGAAGTACGAAACTGGCTATAGTCTTTTCCAAGACCATTCAAGGTCAGGGCCACTAGATCTTCATCATCTACAGGGGTTCCTATAAATGCAAGAGCATTTGCAAGGTTTTTCACCTTTGTAGAATAGTCACTGATGTTCATCTTGTTTTTCTATAAATTATGTAACTTTTGCTTGAGTTGCATTTTGTGGGCTTATGTATTGGTGCTATACATCTTCACCAATGTATCCCAAGCTTGCTCGGGTGATTTTGCATCTTGAATATGCACAATCATGGAATCGAACACACTCACAAAAAGCCAATACAAGACTCTCCTTACTTTTTCATGCCAAGTTTTATTGGCTTGAATTTGTTATTATGTGGGGTTTTTTGGGAAAGGAGGTTCTAAATCATCACCAGTTATGAATTCCTAATAACCTTTCCTCATCAAGAAATTCATAATCCTAAATTTCCACACTTAGAAATTGTTCTTGTCTAATTTCTCAATTGCAATTTGAGAAAGATTGTTTGCCATCTCTTAAGGCAACACTCAATGTCTTCTTAGTGTTTCTAGGATTGGGATTAGGGTTTTCCTTCCTTAGGTTTCTAGGATTAAGGTTAGGGTCAGGGTTGAACAAGATGGACCTTGCAAATGTATGTATGTTTCGAATATTATACGAAATTTTATATTATACATAGGTTTTACGTATATGTATGTATCTCATATGATATCTTGTATAGTATTAAATACATGATTACATACCAAAATTTTGTATGAAGGTCTTGATGATGTATTTGTGCTTCCTAATCTTCAAACTCCTTCCTTCAAGTACTCCCAAGTTGTATTTGCTCCATTTCAAAAAATTGTTTTGATGTCTTCTTAATGTAAACTTTTGTCACAACAACTTTGCAAAGTTACACCGCTCACATGTGACCTTCAATCCTTTTGAAATTTTTCTGAAACATGTAAAGCTATGTCTACTCATGTCTCTCAAAATTTCAGCTCATTTGACTTCATAAAATGAAAGACCTTGCTACTTCCTTAAAATCATTTAAAACTAGGACCTGAACACAAAATGACTTACAACTCGTTGTTAACAACTCCAAACTCCTTGAGATTTTGAAAGACACATAAGATATGTCTTCTATTTTTGTTCAAAATTTTAGCTCTATTAGTGACGATTACAAAGAATTATCACTTTAAAAAAAAACTGACTTTAAACTAAGGCTGAAACTTTAGATGCTTGAATTTCTCTCAATACACATCCAAATGACTTGAAATTTCTCTCACGTATTTAGTCCTTTACGATCTATAGGATCCCAAAGCTGCATATCCAAAAAAGCTCAAACAAAGGAGATATAACCTAAAAACTAGATCTAACATAGAATTTTCAAAAGCTCATAACTCTCACAAAACATATCTTTTTCACTTGAAAAATTGAGAATAGAAACGTCTTATAGTCTTCTAAAATCTTTCCAAGTTTCACTCCAAGATGTTTTCACAATAGATCTAGATCTAGATTTAAAAATCTGACTTTCACAACCTTCGATATGTGGATCTCCTTTCACCTTTTTTCTTTTCTTTTCTTTCTCTTCACTTCTTTCCTTTCCATGTTTCTCTTTTGCATTTGACAAACTCCTATGATATGACTAGAGACTCTCAAGTTCTAGTTCTAGAGACTTTCTAGCTCTAGATCTCTTTCAACCTTCTCATCAAACAACCTAAGTTATGATACCATGTTAACAAATAGGAGATCTACTCAAGTGCAAACATAGAATTTTACTGAAAGGAAATTATAACACGAAGCTCACAACACAAAACATAACATCAAGAACTCCTCAAGGTTTTTGTCACATGAAACACACAAACTTGTGTAATGAAGAAAAGAGAAACAAGCCATTAACACCAAGGTATTTAAATACAAGACCAACCCACAAATAACCAAATTAATATAAGTAAAGAAAGTAATTTAACCTTATGAAAGTAACCTAGTTATTTTCCTACTCTAGTAACTAATGAAACCTAACTAGTTGAGCTTGAATTCTCAACACACCATAATGAACATGGTAAATCCAAAATAAGTTCAAGGTATGTTGCCAACCCTTGTAACATTAACATCATTTGGCACTATTTGCTTTATTACACCACTTGAAACTTCTTGTAGAATTTGTTCTATGTTGGCAGGCATATCCATTGTTCGGGGTGGTTGATAGATTATAATAGTTTGAATAGGATTATTGGGTGTAGCCTCCACTAGAACTTGGTTAGAAGGTTGATAATCCTTCATGTCATGTGATTGTACTAATTTTGTAGCAGATCCATTACATACCATGTTGTGGTCCTCTAGTTTTTTGCACAAATGTAGGTGATGCATATCTTCACCATTTGCAATTGGTCCTATGTTGCCTATAATGGCCAAAAGTAATGTGAAAAGGTTAGAACACTAAACCCCAACTATTTTTTAAGTTAATTATAACTTTCTATAAACTTAAGCTGACCTTCTATCTAACCCTAACTACATCTCTATGAACTTAACTATAATTTTTTGTAAATTTTTCTATTTACCTTTTCTTTCAACTTAACTATAATTTCTTTCTAAAATAAACACCATTGATTTATAACTGGTAGTGAGGATTACTTGCACTACAAGCAATCCGACCATTGTAATAATCCTCTATGTATCTTAGCAGGTGTGAGGCAACTTTTGTCCCTTTACTTCCGATTTTACAAGGTGACTATGCTTAAAAGCACAAATGCTACTGGTGAAGGACAAATGCGAGTGTATGTCTAGATGTTAGATTGCATTCGTAGTTGAAGTTAAGTACTTTGCCTCCTATGCATCATTCATAATTTAACATTGATATATTATTTAGATTCACACATTCCGAATCATATAACCTTATATTAAATTGTCATCACTTTAAACAAACTTTTATGGACTCAACACCTTCTTAAACTTGGCTACAACTAGCAATCATTTGAACTATTGTTTCTAACACATAGGTTGTTCAAATCTTGCTTGTTTTAGCTCTTTAAAAAGCTAACTACTAGGCGCACCTTCCTACCAAATCTCAAGGTCTGCAGCTAAATAATTGAGAAGTTATGTTACGAAACCCGAGAGGGTTTTGCAAAGGCAGTTGCTCCAACTTGACTACAAACCACCAATCACTTGGAGAATTGTTTCTAACACATAGGTTGTTCAAATCCGGTTTGCTTTAGCTCCTTAGAAAGCTAACTACTAGGCGCACCTTCCTATTAAATCTTAGGATCTGCAGCTAAATAATTGAGAAATTATGTTAGGAAACCCGAGAGGGTTTTGCAAAGGCAATTGGTCCAACTTGACTACAGACCACCAGTCACTTGGAAAATTGTTTCTAACACATAGGTTGTTCAAATCTAGCTTGCTTTAGCTCCTTAGAAAGCTAACTACTAGGCACACCTTCCTACTAAATCTCAAAATCTGTAGCTAAATAACTGAGAAGTTATGTTACGAAACCCAAGAGGGTTTTGCAAAGGCAATTGGTCCAACTTGACTACAGACCACCAGTCACTTGGAAAATTGTTTCTAACACATAGGTTGTTCAAATCCGGCTTGCTTTAGCTCCTAAGAAAGCTAACTACTAGGCGCACCTTCCTACCAAATCTCAAAATTTGTAACTAAATATTTGAAAAGTTATGTTATGAAACCCGAGAGGGCTTGTGAGCTTTCTTTAAGGTTCCAACCTCCCAATACTATCACTACTCACCTCTATTCCTTCAAAACTATTACAAGATTTCCATTCTACTCTCGTTCCTCTTCCCAACTATCAAGGCTAATCATCATTTTCTTCCTCAAGAAGCTTGTAAAAACTAGTACTTCTCCAAATTGAATTTGAAGTTATCTCCCGTGGGAAAATAAAGAGAGCCCCAATCACCCAAGTTCGTATTTTAAAGAGAAGGAGAAGGAAGGTGGAGGTAGACCCCAAGCTTGGTGGCCAATGGAAGGAGAAGAAAAAGGTTATTTTTTACCTATTCCCACTTCCCCTTAAACAACTTTACTTAAACCTTCATTTTTTATCCTTTGACATTAAAGTTTTACTTTACCATGGTCCTAGGCCATTATTTACACCTCTTCTTCCTTTCCTTGGCCTATAAATTACAATCACGTAACTTGATGTCACAAGTTCTTCCCACCTTCATTGCCACTTTGATTTTGTTGAAGATCTTTCCTTTCTTCCTTGAAAGTATGGTGTTGCACACGATCACATCTTACGAGCCCCAAGCCACACAAGCGAATGAAGAACCGCCTTCGGAGTCATCTTTAAATTTGACCCTAACACAACATCCTTGCGATGAAAAACTCGAACCTCAAGAGGTGCGCGCTCGTCTTGAAGTTGAAACCCTTCGAGCCTAGTACTATCATATTTTGCCAAACTCCCGCACCCTGGTGATCTTGTTACAAGTCGACCCTGCTTTTGGTGGCAAACCCAAAACTGTCTATGAAGGTTGTTATGAAACCGAAAACATTTCTATCTTTGCTTGGTCTTCAGTTCCCGGCATTGGACACTATCGTTGGTTGCGCGATCCGATTCGTCGACTACCTCCTAAAGCAAGGTGGACTACCTAATTCGTACCATTCGATGCATTTTAGACTTCCTACAGTTATGAACTATGGCATAGCCTAGGACTTGACATGTACTTGCAGCTCTTTGTTGAACTTACTCATAATCTAAATAAACATTTTAGTCCTTATGAAACTCCTATTATCATTGGCACACTATTAATCATTAAGTTGATTTGAATTAATCCTACGTTCCTATGGCTTGAAGATTGTTTTATCTCTATTGGGCCTTTCACTAACCCCCTCCCCCTACTTCATAAATTCCCAACATCCTTGCTACTTGCTACATATTAATACAAGACCAATGTTTTGTTGCACACCATGAACTCTAGTGTTTGTTTTTCTTCCCCCAACCTTTTAGAGATTTCTCACCCCTATTTACGCCAATAAGGTTCTAAAACTATGGTTTACCAACTTTTTGTTGAAGAAAAGAACTAACCCAACCAATATCATATTTCAAAAAACAAAACAACCCCCCCACACCCTGTGCACATTCATCAACCCCTATTCTAACCCAAAGTTGTTAAACCCCCCTAATAACCTCACCACATTCGCATACTCCTAACACAATTCTTAACCATTGAGACTACCAGCCATGGCCATGTCGGTATGGTTCACAACAGGCTATACATGTGTTGCTGCAATGCATCATCCTTGTTTGGATTATCCTTTTGTTGCCACGACTGGGTGAATTTCTACATGTATCCAACAACCATTACTTGCGTTGTTTTTTAATGGATAGACTATATCCAAACAATATATAGATTCCACCACAACTCCATAAAGCCTTTGAATGTTTCAAATGTCATTTCCACTTGCTAATTTTAGTCCTAGCATGAAATAGGAACAATCATAGCACTTGCAAACAAAAAATACCCCTCCTTTTGTAACATCCATTTGATTACACACCACAAGCCAACATTGAGCCTTATTTATATCCATTTTAGTATGTTATCCTTTGTCCTTCTAATAGGGTTAGCAAGTGCTTGTCCTTTGCCTTGTGCAAATAAAAACATATCTAGCAATGAAACACTGAATGGTGTTGGTCTCGTTGGAATTGTTTTCTCCATGTTGCAAATTGTTGTCACCACAGTATTAGCCTTTTCATTGCTATGTGTCCACGAGCTTGGTGGCATAACATTTTGTAGAAGTGGCACACTTGTCATGATATAATACATAGGATGCCACCACCATGTAATGTGTTCCAAATGAGGAACAATTGCCTCTTCCCAGGCTACCATCTTCTTGTTGACAAATTTGTCCACTTTTTGTTACCATTTGTCCTTCCACTGGACTTCTAGGCCCACAATTGTTTTCATAAGGATTTTGTATTCAGCATATTCAACAAACGCTTATAATTCCTCATCCATGGTGGCTAGACTATGAACACATTTAATACATACAATTGTGGCATTTTTGACCAAATTTGGGCATTATTTCAATTTTGAAAATACACATAAAGGAATGATGTTACTACTTACAACTAAGAAATTCAAACATGTTACATCATGTTACATAAAAGTTCAAATATGTTACACCCTATAATAGAAAAGTTTGAATTATGTTAAATCATGTTACTACTTGCTACACCCTAAAACAAAAAGGTTGAGATGAAATGTTGTTATTAATTCTGAAAATGCCCAACTCCCATAGGAGTTCATAATCACATCCTCCACCTAGTCCTCCCATTTCCTTCTTTAAACATTTTGTAATGTTCCAATTTGGATTTGAAGTCATCAATCATAACCTTCTCCCAATCATAATTCCATAACGTAAAAGACAACAAATGGAACAATGGGGGCACTTGTTTCAAGAACGGAGGAAAGCAAGCATGATGGTTGCCAATTCATGGTAACCTCTTGTTTTGTCGCAACTTTGGTACATGTTGAAGCGACCTTACACTCTACATCAATTATAGCAAGTTCCAGGTTGACCACATTCTCAAACTATAAATGATTAGATTGACCTTGGGAGCTTGGCAATGCTTGATCAACAAGAGAGGATGGATGTGACAAAAGTGTTGACACATTTTTTTGTAGTAGAACCTAGTGGATTTCCAATGTCCTTAAACATGTTGCCTATTCCATCTTCATCAATAGTTGTTTCTTGTTGAGTCGCGATGTCAATTGTTGTCGTTTCTTTAATGCTGCTGGATGTTACAACATCTGGCACATCCATTCCTTCAAGGTTTAGGATTGTAAAGGTAGGTGAAGTGAAGTTTACCACAACATCATCACTATCTTGAAATTATTTTCGTAATCATCATTGTTTATTACCTATAGGTGGAGAATTTTGCCTTCTAGTGCAATGGGTACGTTTTTGAACTATTTCCTTAACAATAACATCCAAGTTAAGCTTTGGTCTCTTTCTTTTTTAGCTAGTTTTTTAATGTTTCTCCACAACATCATCATCCCATTTGCACTCACAGTGATGTGCATCGTACTTAATAGTTGGGCACAATCCTACTAAGGTTTTGAGCTAACACACCTTCTTTGCTAGCTTATGACCTACCAAAATGATTTGATCTTGCTTCGAATCAACTTCCAATTGGATTTTCAATTAGCTTCCCTTACTATTTACTAACATTTGCTTCAACCTTTTGGAAATATGAAAAAGTAGCCCTCTTTTTGGAAACCCATTAGTAAGGAATTAAAAAGGAGATGGAAAAGAAATATTTTGTCAAAAACTACTTAGATTTCTAAAGTTTATTCCAAATTTTTTTCGATAGTAAATAAACATATAACCTTGACGGAATCAGATATTTGAATTGATAAATATTAAAAAATGATGTGTTTGGACTTGAACCAAATAATAGGTATGAAATAGAAATATGAGTGAATGATGGAATTATTGATAAATTATCGATTAGATTTGCATCTAATTCCGATGATAAAATTTCACCAGAATTTCACCATTTTGCTTTTTCAATGAAACTTGAAGTTAAGATATACAAATAATTGGACGCAATTTGCTAAATCAAAATAAAATGGTGAATTGATGTAACCCCTATGACGATGTTATGAAAGTCAAAGCTTGTTGAACCATTCCCCATTGCAATAAATGTAGATGACATCGTATCACCCTTTTATTACTTTTTCAGCATCAATAATTATTACTTGATATAAAAATGGATTTAAAAATAAATTGAGAATTTTTTAAAAACTTAACTACCATTTTTTAAGGATAACTACCTTTCTCTAAACTTAACTACTCCTCTTTCTAAACTTAACAACCTATTTTCAAACATAATCACTTCTCTCTAAACATAATTACCTTTTTCTAAACTTAATTATACTTATATCTAAACTACAATTTCAACTTTTGTTCATGTGTAGTCTGATAACCTAATCCCACCAAGCTTTTAATCTACACATAATTACGAGGACACAAGTAGTAATACTAAAAACAAAACAAAGCTATCATTTGATTTTCCTTGAATGGGCACTACACCATCATGCAATGTCACAAATACTACAACGATGCAAAATGCTTACTTTTATGGCAACAAACTCAAGTTTGAGCTTGTTGTATGGTTTTATAGTCACAAATTGTTCCACCCATTTTTTGTATCCCAAATTGACACAATAATGAAGCAACCCACTTGCAATAAGACTTGTTTAAACTTCTGTGCATACTTGGTTCTCACCCTCATTGTTAATCTTTTATTGTGCCATTGAAAAACTTGATATACATATAAACACAATTTTGTGAAACAGAGCTTAAACACAAACAAACTTAACACTCCATTAAACCTAATTATAATTTATTTGTAGTTACAACTTGAATGACATCTTCAAGTTCAAACTACTAAATTACAAACATTGAAACTACATTTTGTTTTTAGTTTAATTATGGTTCAAACATTCAAACAATTATAAATGTTGATACTAAACCTAAAGAAATAAAACTACAATTGTAAACTACAACATATAAATAGTTGTTCAAGTAAAGAATTTTGTAACATGTTCCTTAACTAACATTTATGCATTGAAAGATGCTTCTTCATTGAAGCATTTCATGTAGCCTAGGAGTGCTTTAGTAGATTTTTTTGCTATAGGTGAGTGCTTCCACAAAATTTTAGATGCCTTCGATTTGCAACAAAAGTTAAAAAGCTTACCAAGCAACAAAGTCTTTGACTTGCAAGTTTTCGTGTGCTCTCATTGCACTACTACTGTTTCTAGTTGAAATAAGTTGACAATGGCAAATTGAACTCTCCTACAACAACTTCAACATATGGTGCTTCAAGTTGTATAGTGATGGTGATGGAGATAAGCGAGATAAACGAGAGCTTTAGGGTTCAAGGTTTTGGATCTTGGGAAACGTGATGTGAGTGAAAGGGCTACAACTTAAATTTAGGGTTATATATGTTAGACATGGGCCACGTGAAGACATGGCATGCAATGGTCCCATGGATATGATGGGATGGGTGGGGGGTGATGGACAATATGCAAGGTGGGGACGTAACGTGCCAACATGGCATGTATGCAAACAACGTAAGGGGTTGTGAGCAGGCGAGTCACAAGTTATGGAGAGGTGGGGTGTTGCTGATGTCATGGATGTGCTGGCAATACTTTTGTACCAGATGCATTCATTTCCTTTGGCCTGTTTAACATCCTCTGTGATAATGACTTTAAAAAATGTTGTTTCTTACTAAAGCAGATGATTACCAAAAATAATATTGTGTGACAAACAAAATTGTGACTAAAATGAGCATGTGATTATAAAGGGGTTTATTGTCCCAGTAACCTACAAAACTAAGAGCATCTCCACTGGTGCTCAGTATGTCACTCTGGATAATAAAACTAAATGTCTAAGTTTAGTTGTTTTTCTTTTTGCAACCCCACCAATAAAATTGAAACTGGAACTGCATATATGTGGGATCTACTGATAGCAAACCACCTAGACCAATCATTATGATCAACCGATCAGAAATACTGAGCCGTAACCAGATCCAATTTAATACACTATTTTTTGGAGGTGCAAAATTGTGTTGTCCCTTTTACCAGCCACGCCAAGCTGCACGAATTTTATCTAGAAAATCAATTGCCTGAGCTTAATTGGCACAATTTGAATTTTACTGTCTCGAGTCACATATGAGAACCCGTGGAGATGATGCTTTAAGCCTGGATAAAATGAATGCAAGAGTCTTTTTTTTAAGGGGGAAGAGTGTATACTGTACACCACAAAAACAAGCCTGGATAAAAACAGTGGACGTGCAGGGGTCTTTTTAATGGACAGGAGAGTAAACCACAAAACTAAGCCTGGATAAAAAGAATCAACTTGTAGGAGTGTTTTTATATGGCTTGAAGAGGAGAAAGCAGCAATTACTTTACCCTCAGGTCAGTTTCGTCATTAAATAATCCTCAAAATAGTGAAATGAAGTTTTGTGAAAATATGAAGTTGATGTGTTGAAAATCATCATAATTTTCATAGGCTGAATAATTTATGTAATCATTTCACAATATTATAGTACATAATGAGAAAACAAATAATCTCAAAATTAAAAAACGAATCCATTTTTTGAAAAAAAATTTGTTTTGTCAATGTGGAAACTCACTGTAGGCTACAGTAGGTTGGTGGCAGTGATTTTTTTTTGGTGGCGAGTTTTCATCATTTTGTGAAAAATATTTTTTCAAAACAAATTCTGTCACAAACTCTCTGTTTTTTATAAAAATCACAAAAGACAAAATTTAAGAAAAAAATTGCCAAAAACCACCACAATTGCCTACAATACAAAAGGGTGCTTAAGATTTTTTTTACTTTCATATTTTGAATATTGCCAAATTTGGCTAAATATGCTTATGGACCATTGCCTCTTGAGAAACATCGCAAAATTGAAAAACAAAACACTGGTTCAACCCCTAAAGCTAATCTGAAGCAGCTTTGTTTTTACCGGTGAAATTTTGCCAAAAAGAAAAATTAAAAAGTACATTTTTAAAAAAAAAGCTGATTTTGGAAGTTTCAGTCGCCAGTGGTGGGGAAAAGAAAAGAAAAAGAAAAATCACTAGATTCTTATATTTGGCTCTGATTGTGTACCCAAACAAATAAAAGGATGATTAAAGATTTGTACTTTAATTTTGGTTTATAGCCAGATTTATCTAAATATTTTTTGATTATTGCCACTTTTTCCTCATCTTCCAAATTTCAGGGTTTCGAAATTTTGCATTGTGGCGATTAATTTTTTCCTTTTTCTAGTGTGGAGTCGAAGAAAATTCACCAAACTTTTGAATCCACAAAATTGGAAAAGAAAAAACCCTTTTTCCCATGGATGATCACCACTTTGGCTATAACCAAAAATTCCTGGAAAAAACATTGCCTCAAACAGCTCTGTCCTTCCTGGGTCACTTACCACACACATAAAAATTTGGCCAGAGTGAATTAATAGCCACCAGTTGGCCGTTCTGTCCACTGGATGGGTTGCGTTTTTTCATTCGGCGCCGGATGGGGTTCATGATAGTCCATTTCTTTTTGTTGCTGACCATTGTACTTTTTTTTTTGGTTCTTGCTCGTTTTTCCCTGGACCTGACCTCACACATAGCTACCCTACTCACTTTTCTACCTAGCTATTGTACTCACCACCTACCCTACTAACCTGGCTACTGTACTCATCACCTACCCTACTAACCTAGCTACTATACTTACCACCTACCCTACTAACCTAGCTACCCTATTAATTACATACCCTACCCTAAATGTAATACCTGCATTTTGGGCCATTTCGAAAGTATGCATGTGGGGTTCAAACTTTCTTTCTACAAAGATCCTACCCTAAATGCAATACCTGCATTTTGGGCCATTTTGAAAGTACGCATGTGGGGTTTAAACATCTTTATATGAAGATCATACCCTAAATGCAATACTTGCATTTTGGGTCACACCACTAACCAAGCTACTGTACTAACCACCTACCCTACTAACCTAGCTACTCTATTAATTACATATCCTACTAACTTAATCATTAGGTTTAGGGTTGAGACACATAAATTAATTGATAAGTTTTTCATAAATGTATAGTAATTAATTTAAAGTAAGTTAAATTTGGGGGGAAATTTTTAGGGTTTACACACATGTGAAGTAATACAATTGCATTTTATACCTTCTTAAAAAAAAATGGAAAAATTAGGTTGGAAAAATCACACAAAGGTAAAAGACATATCTTCTTTTTTGGTTTTGTACAAAATTTATTTGATTATTTCTAAAGATTAACGTATTTTCTTTCAGTTAATAAATATTTATAATTTAAAACCTTTGAATTTTGGTTTCTAAATTTTTTCCTTTGTTCTTTTAAATTTGTTTATTTTGCATTATATGATTTGTATAGTTTGTATAGTTTTTTGGGTTTAGGGCATATATCACTAAATCTTCTTTTTGTTAGGGTTTGTATAGTTAGGGTTTATATGAAGATCCCACCCTAAATGCAATACCTGCATTTTGGGGCACACAAAAAATACACATGTGGGGTTTAAGCATCTTTATACAAAGATCCTACCCTAAATG
>Ga0209208_10009704_pt1 | contig 12613 bp, 11 predicted proteins | sample S1TSphfallax_3_FD_187694 | JGI IMG/M metagenome (GOLD analysis project Ga0209208, IMG submission 187694) | Host-associated microbial communities from peat moss isolated from Minnesota, USA - S1T2_Fd - Sphagnum fallax MG (SPAdes) (version 2) | ecosystem: Host-associated > Plants > Peat moss >...
TTTTCTCAATTGCATGAGGTCTGGCGATCCTCCACAAGAGGACTTAGCCAAATCTGGCTACATGTTAGAGAGACAAGTAGGATTGTTTTTGAAACCCCGCTATGCACTGGCTACTTGCAAGGAGCTACATTCTAAATATGGCGAACTGAGAAATTTTCCCCTAGAAATGTGGCGAATTTGGGGGATTTTTTTCCCAGAAAGTCCTTTGTAGTAGTCGCCAAGTGGCGGAATTTCGCCAAAAAAAGAAAAAGAAAAACACTGCTCCGATCCATTGCCAGTCAGGCATGTGGGGGGAGAGACTAGTCCTCCTCTTCATTCTCCAGGAATTGCGCAGAGCATCTTTTTGTTTGTTGCAGCACACAAACACACACACACACACACACACGCACACACACATGCAATAACAATGGTGGCGTATTTCTCGACCACAGCGAAGAAAAACATCAGATCCGTCGAACAGAAGAAGAAGAAGAAGAGGAAAGTGGAGGAGCTTGGATTTGGAAAAAAAACAATCACAAAGACAGAATACAACAATAGAAGAAAGACAAACAGTAGCATCAGAAGAAAAGACAGACTTCGTCGTCGTGGCGGTGTATGCTGCTACAGTATCCACAAGGAAGCACAGACACGGCTAGCAAACTTAGTGCGGCAACATATCTAGTGTGTGCTTCTCTCTGTCTCTGTCTCTCTGTGTTTCCTTCGCGGTAAGCTCTTCTTCTCTTCTTCGACCTCCTCCTTCCTCCGCAACTGCGGTTCTTCTGCGATTGCTCGTTCTTGTAGCAGGAACGAGAGCTTCCTGTGAGCTCTGCTGCTGCTGCCGGCCTTAGGAAGGGAGGGGAAGGAAGGGATAGGAAGCGGCGAGCGAGCGAGCGAACGTTCTAGATGGAGAGATTGAAGAGCCAGAAGAACCGGTGCTTTTGAAGAGCAACACATCTAGTTGCAGCTCGTTTGTTCGAGAGAAATCAGAAGAGGAGGAGAAGAAGAAGACGAAGACATCATCCGGATGCTTACACATCTGCACCTGTCTTAGATCTTCCTCAGGGGTTTTGTGTCTGCAATCGCAGTTTTGTCGCTCGCTGTCGCTCGCTGTGTTGTGTTGTGGTGGTGGTGGTCGAGGAGGGGGCAATGAGAAGGTACGAGGAGGCGGCGAGGGTGATGCTAGGGCAGAGCATGCCAGCCTCCGTGCTTCAACGACAAACGGAGAATCTGTGGGACTTGTACTCCTTGGGAAGGAAATTGGGACAAGGACAGTTCGGAACCACGTACCTATGTGTTGAGATATCCACCCAGAAGGAGTTTGCATGCAAGTCCATTGCAAAGAGGAAGCTGATCTCCAGAGAAGATGTGGAGGATGTGCGGAGAGAGCTTCACATTATGCATCATCTTTCTGGGCATCCAAATATCGTCACCATCGAAGGTGCATACGAGGATGCTTCTTCAGTGCATCTGGTGATGGAGCTTTGTGCAGGAGGTGAGCTTTTCGACCGGATCATTCAAAGAGGCCACTATTCTGAAGCGAAAGCTGCACAGCTGACTCGAACCATCGTTGGGGTTGTGGAGGCTTGCCATTCTCTTGGAGTCATGCACAGAGATTTGAAGCCTGAGAACTTCCTGTTCTCAAATCACACTGAAGATGCAGCTCTGAAGACTACGGATTTTGGTTTATCTGTGTTCTTCAAACCTGGTGAAGTCTTCACAGATGTGGTGGGAAGTCCATACTATGTTGCGCCAGAGGTTTTGAAGAGACACTATGGACCAGAAGCAGATGTGTGGAGTGCAGGAGTCATCCTTTACATTCTCCTCAGTGGTGTTCCACCTTTCTGGGCAGAAACAGAACAAGGGATTTTTGATCAGGTTATGAAAGGTGATCTTGACTTTGTCTCTGATCCATGGCCAAATATTTCTGAGAGTGCAAAGGATCTTATTTGCAAAATGCTCAACCCAAACCCTGCAAGAAGATTGACAGCGCATCAAGTGTTATGCCATCCATGGATTCGTGAAGAAGGGGTGGCACCAGACATGCCCATTGATTCAGCTGTACAATCCAGGCTGAAGCAATTCTCTGCAATGAACAGGTTGAAGAAAATTGCAATCCGGGTGATTGCAGAATCATTGTCAGAGGAGGAGATTGTAGGATTGAAGGAGATGTTCAAGATGATGGACACAGACGGTTCGGGATCTATCAGTTTTGAGGAACTCAAAGAAGGTTTGAGGAAAGTGGGTTCAAATCTCATGGAGGAAGATGTGCGTCAGCTGATGGATGCTGCAGATGTGGATCATAATGGGACAATTGACTATGGAGAGTTTTTGGCTGCAACTTTGAACCTGAACAAGATTGAGCGGGAGGAGAATGTATTTGCAGCATTTTCATATCTTGACAAGGATAAGAGCGGATACCTCACAACAGATGAGCTGCAGCAAGCGTGCATAGATCTTCACATGGGCGACATGTGTGTTGAGGATATGATTCGGGAAGTTGACCAGGACAATGATGGGCGCATTGATTACAATGAATTTGTGACCATGATGCGCAAGGGAAATGGGGGTATTGGTCGTAGTTCCCTTCGCAATAGTTTGAGCTGGAGCCTCTCCGATCATCTTATGGCTGGATGAACATCTCTTTTCTTTTTCACCTCAGCCATTTGAACAATTTGCCCATTCTCTTTTTGCAACAGCTTGACCTGAAACCTCTCCGATCATTGAGTGGCTGGATGAACAGCTCTTTTCTGCTGCCATTGGGTCTCTAATGTCAGATTTGTTTTCACCAATTTGAACAAATTGGCCCATTTTGTCGACATTTGATTTTAGTATTAGTATGCAAGCTGCAATCAAGGTCAAATTCCATTCTGCGGGTGAGATTTTTTGGAAGGAGATAAACTAGATTTTGTTCAATGTGTGGTGGTGGCAAATGTCCATCCTGGTATATTCAAAACCTGTACCCAAGACATTTGAGAGGAACCAAGAAATTCATAATATGCATTATATGGCATAGGGATCATTTCTGAATGCTGGATTAGTATGGTTGATCATTGGTTTGTTGGAATTGACACCAATCAATTCAGATTGCTGGATTAGGATCCTCATTCTCAGGTTTACCACTGAAAGATGAAAAGTCATTTAATATAAAGTGCTCCACACTGTCTATGGCTTTTGTTCTGCCTCATCCTATTGTGAGTTTATTGAAGTTGAACTTCAACAGGTGTGGAGATTGCTTGTATTTCTTGATCTGGTAAAGTTTATTGTGGTTATCTTCTGTACAGGATTGAGGGTAAAACATTGTGTTTCTTTAGGGTGGGTTCTATACTGCAAGTTGAAACATATCAAGCTCTGGAAAAAATAGGGTTCAGTAAAGAGAGACATTAAGTGGTGTTAGGATGATGCTTTGCAAATCACCAGTGATAATCAAATCCATTTTTCTTCACTAGTTGTGATAAGGCTACTTTCTATACTGGGTATTCAGGCCACAAACTTGGTCTGCTGGGAGACTCTTTTTGCGAGTTGTGGTGAATTTGCAGTTTGAAAGAGCCTTCAGTTGGATGTAGTTTAGCCTTTCATAGTGCAACTATTTGCAAGTACTCATCTCTCACAAAGTGAGACTCTTGGAGATCACTCCAGTGCCTTACAAGAAAGTTGAGTCCCTGGGGTGTGGGCCTTCCCAAAATAAGGAGCCTGCAAAGAGCTGAGTGTGGGTGTTGCATTTTGGGAAGCCTCCCACCCATGGGCAGTGCAAAGAACCGGCTGAAATCTCTTCACTGACAGAGAGACACACATGAGAAGTGTGAGTCCTATGGCGAGTTTTGTGCAGGCAGAATTGGTCCCACAGGGCACATTCTCTAACATTGAGATTATTGGCATAAGCTAGAGAACAGGCCTTGTGGGCTCAATTTTGCTTGATAAGCCTCATAGAGTGAGCCTGCTATGGCAAGTTCTGGGGAGACATGCCTGCCAGAATCAGCCCCCCTAGGGCACAAACTCCAACATTATGATTACTCTCATGAGCTGAATGAGGAGGTCACATTGGATATGCCTGCAGATGCGATCATTAGGATTATTGGCATCAGCTAGAGAACAGGCCTTGTGGACTGAGTTCTATGAGATAAGCCTCCTATGACGAGCTCACACAATGCCTGAGTCCTGTGCAGGCATGCCTGGCAGAATTGGCCCACTTGGGTGCATCCTTGGCATCAGATAGATGATAAACCCCAAAAGAGCAACAATGGCATCAAACTATAACAGAATCATACAAGAAGTACAACAGCAGAAGAAAACACCATGCAATGGAGTCATCCTTAATGCTAAAGATGCCCTTATGACACCATTCAGATGTGAAGGAGAACTCTCAATGCTAGCCTTAGCATCAGCTAGAGAACAGGCTCTGTGCCCCAGTTCTGCCTGGTAAGACTCCTACAATAATCTCACTAAAGTGAGTCCTGTGGAGGCATACCTGCCAGAATTGGCCCCATAGGGCACACATTTACTCCCATCAGCTGAATCAGGTCACATTGGATATGCCTGCAGACTCTGTAAGGGCTAGAAACCCAATCTACTAACTCACCACCCCCGAAGAAAGCCACAAGCAGAGTGATCATAAGGACCCTTCTTTGGTGGCCTTGGTTGCTTCGCTACCCCGGAAGAAACCCCATCTTTTGTTTGGGGGTCATGGCCTTTCTCAACTGAAAGGCCAATTAGGTTATTATTGTACTAGAAGACTGGTGAGGGTTTCGAAGATTCTGGCTCTTAGCAAACCTCTGGCCAAACTCAGCAAGGCAAGGCTACAGGTGAGCTAAGATCCACAATCACCCAAACTGTACCTCCTCCCTGCCATCGATAGCTGTTACATCTTATCTGACATACACAGAATCAGCAAGGCCTGCAGAATCAGCACCTATGCTGAACTTCTGATTCAGCATGAGAGTTAGTCGATTGAAAGGGAGAAGAAGACCTAACAACTGGTAAGCCAGACCTTAACCTCTCAGGGTCTTAAGACATATATAGAAATTAATTTCTACAGGCATTTATTTTGTCTAACTGACCGTTTTGCTAGCTTTCAGAGTTTCGAAAAATATTTTTGGCAATTTTGTTTGATAGGAGTCAAAGTGTTTTTCTTTTTGTGAAATTTTGCACCAGGCGAAGAAAAGTAGTTCAAGAGAGTACAAGGATTTTTTGAGAAAAAATGCTCATAAGTTGCCACATTTTGAGGAAGAAGACTCTGAAGTCACCATATTTAGACAATATGTTCTTGGAGGTCCCATATCATAGCAGGATTCTAAAAAATCTCTACCGTCCTCTCTTACCTATAGCCAACTTTGGCTCTTTCCTCTTTTGAATGATTGTCACTATGACCACTTCACAAAATTGAAAAAAAAAACCCATTGTAAGATGAACCTGTTTTTCTATGCACCAAAATTTCTCACTCAATTTTACACAACCTTTTTCTGACCAATTAAGCACTCACCAACAATTGGTAACTCCCAATCAAATTTTAAAATCTTTTCTGAATGATAAAATAAAATTCCCACTCAATTTTAACAAACCTTTTGTAACCAATGGCAAATTTTTTTTTTGCAAATTCCTCAAGTATGTCCACTGGCAAGGATTTCTAGCATTAATTAGCATAAAATCATGACTGTCCTACCCTGGCTGGAGCATTTTTCTGAAAGTGTTGCTACAAATGGCGACCTTGGAAGCAGGGATTTTTTTGTCACTTATTCCTGGTTGCCAATGTGGTTACACAGCTCATGTATGAAGTAGCATAGGTGGCTAAAATTTTCTGTGAGGTGGAGGTGACATGGTGATTTTTGTTTTTGGCAAGTGGCCATGATGGTGAGTTGTAATTTGCAAGTGTTTGCAAAGTGACGACAATAACTTAGAATGTGCTTGAATGTAGTGGCAACATGTGTATGGCCAAATATTTGGTGATCAAGTTATTGCTGATGGGGAAATGAACATGCATCCACACATTGTCAATGGAGGTGTAAGAAAGGAAAGAAACACATTTTGAATTCACAATCAAATGCATAGAGACATGCTTTACATGAGTGACAACTTACATGCAACAAAGTTTCATAAAAGACCATAGGACTATTTAAATATCTTACAAAGCACAAGAAACATACACTTTTCTACAATCACATAAGGAAGAAAGTGGATTTGATGGTTGTGCATGACCCACACATATTGCACCCTAAGTCACAAATTAATTCAGAAATCCGACACATATGTTTATTATGTACTTTAGGAAAATTATGGGAAGCTTATAGATAATGGACTGACTATGCTAAATATGTGTAGAATATACTTTTCATAGTTAATCCATTTGAGTTGAAAAACCTATGCAACACCAAGTACCTTACAAATTATTTTGAGAACAACATGATTTTTCTTTGTAGCCCATAAATCCTCCAAAAAAACCTAGAAATCTCCAAGAGCAAGTTGTATCTACACATTTACACAATTATGGATTTTGTTTTGCCATTTGGTAATGGTTTGATCACAATGAAAACTTTGTAGAATAAAAAATCTTTGATTGAAAAAGTGGGTGTAGAGATCTAAGTGAGTGTTCAATTGATTTCGTAACCTATTCTTCATGAAGCTCATGATGTCGAAAGTGTGTTCGTTTTCAACTAAACTAAACACAACAAGGACAACAACAATCTTTGCAAGTTTCATGAATCCCGAGAGCTTATGGTTGAGGATGGGATTTGCATTGATCTTGTGCCAAAGTCTGGTCACTAGATTCAAGCTACTCTCCTCCCACAAGATGACCTTAGAGTTGTGCATCATAGTCACCTTGAAATGGGATGACTCCAAATCCAAGTCATGAGCTAAAAGTAATCTAGGCACAATTCTCCCACTCTCACCTAGCTTGCCAAGCATACAAAAAGTGGCCTTCAAGACATTCATGTGAGAGTAAAAAATAATTTCCACCTTGACAATGTTTTTGGTCTAGAATTGGAAGTAGATGACACCCAAAATAGTCATCACTTGGGAAATGTTAATCTAGCTTAGACATTAACCCCCATGTTGCTCCTTCACATTCTTCTTTCACCTTGCTCACAACTTGTTTGAATGCCTCCTTGGTGATAGGTTGCAGATTTGCAAAACCATCTTCATTAATGTTGTAGACAAGGTATTTATGTTTAAAAAATAGAAAGGCAAGGTAAACAACATCTTCATTGCCATTAAGGTCAAAAAACAATTCCATTGGCAAGTTGTTGTTGGTGAGGGTTTAAATGGCATTGAAGTTGTCAAATGCCAAGTCTTCAAAATTAACATATGGGTCACAATAGAGCTAGTAAAGCTCACAGAATCCACAAAGTTGCATACAAAAATGTTTTTGCTTTGTGCAATTTTAATCAATTCATGCACACACTCAAACAAAAGAAGTATGTTCATGTACAATGATGTCCACATCACATAAAGAGTTCATATTTTTCCATGCACCATCACTTTTAGCACTTTTTACATGCGTTTTAACAATCAGAAGGGGATATTATGAATAGACCTATTTTGCAGGTGAGGGCATAGAGTTCCACTGAATCTTCATGTTATTGAGTAGTTTGTTGCCCTTGGTTTGTAACAAATTAGTGACCTTTTGAAATTTAGCAAACTTTTTGGGGTTGTGAACAAAATAGGCATACAAACTTTGCAAAAGGAGTTCTAATTGATGCCCCAAAGGCACATTCGACAAAATGACGATGATGAGGTTTGTTTTGTGAGTAAAATAATGAACCCTAGTGATAAAAGGTGCAACCTAATCCTTGAATTGCAAGGTCACCCTTGATATATGGCTGTAAAACACATTGTTGCCATCACACCCGATGTTGACTAGCTTGCCAACAAGCTTCTCCAACCCTAATCCACCATACTCAACTAAACACTTCAACATCCAAGAAAAGATGTTATTAGATGTGGTTGACATACCCATCGTCTATACACAAAGAAAGATCAAAATCTTCTTCCATTGTTGAACCATGTATAGGTGAATGAAGAGCCATTGGGTATTATTGATTATCATAACCTTATCGACAAAAACATCATCGAAAGAAGCAATAACAAAGCTGCTTTAGTGAAATCTAAAAGAATGTCATGCATAAGTTCTGCCATCCCCTAGCCACTACCATCAGTCCAATGTTTCTTAGAAATAAACTTAACCTTTACAAGTTGAAACAAATCTTTCAAAGATTCAAAATTAGTCATAGGACATCCATAAGCAAGAATGTGAAAAACAATAACAAATTAGATGTATTTTTTCTTTTATTCAAAAGGGACTTCATCTTGGAGGTAGTCCAAAACAAATGAGTGGTTTAGCAGTTTTTGCCCCAGTATTTACCAGTTTCAAATACTGGGGTAAAAACAATCGTATAACCACATTCATTTTTCGTATGCACATAGTCTTTATTGAAATAAAATTGATTGGCATGAACCCTAGGCATGGATTTTTTTGTCTTGTTTAACAAATTGTCTAGCTTGGGGGCTAGTAGTTTTTCTTTCCTTTCCACAAAAGTACATACCATGCAACGCACTTGGTTAACTTGGCCTTTTTTATCCAACATCGATTTTGCCCATAGTATTTGAACGGTCCAAACATCCTAGAATATGCATGCTTTTTCATACATCTTTTTTTTTTCATTCTTTGGATTGTGTAGGTGAATCACATACAACCCTCTTCCCTCTATCATCATTAGCACTACCAAATGGTAAGGATTCAACAAGAGTTGATGGATTAGCTCCATGAAAAGGGGGTCAAGAAAGAGGGAATATTGGCTTGAATTTAAAGTTCTTTGGGATCTATGTTGTCTTGTAACTGGATTCTAGATCAAAAAAATTTAAAAATCCAAACCCATCATGAATATAAAGAATCACTGACTCCCAAATGCAATTTTAAGTTTTGGATTAGAAAATTAAAAAAACCTAAACTTTAAGTGAATATTAGCCTTTTTCAATTCCCAAATGCAATTTTGGGTTTTGGATCAAAAAATTAAATAACCTTAAACCCTAAATGCATATCAAGAAGTCCCAATTCTTAAGTGCAATTCTGGATTTTTGATTAGAAAATGAAAAAGAACCCTAAATTGTAAATGGATATCAAAAGTCCCAACTCCCAAACTATGCAAGTTTCAGTTTTGGATTAGAAAATTAAAAAAACTCAAACCCCTTATGAATATCAAGAACTCTCGACTCCCAAGTGCAATTCTTGGTTTTGAATCAAAAAATTTAAAAAAAACCCAAACCCCTTTTGAATATCAAAAACTCCCAATTTCCAAATGTAATTCTTGGTTCTGGATTAGAAAATTAAGAAAACCGAAACCCTTTTTGAATATCAAGATTCAAAACTTAAAAAATAAAAAAACCATTGCCTCTTTAGGCTTGAGGCTTGAACCCTAAATCACCACTTTTGCAATTAAATTTTTTAAATGATGAAAAGAGTCACTAAAAATCACTATTTAAAAAAAAAAATCATATTCTGAAAAAAAAATCGCCACAACAAAAAAAAAACACTGTTTGTAGCCAGAAAATGTCCAGATATACATATGCTTGAAATCCTGCACTTCCAAATCCCAAATCTACACAACCTTGGCAAGTTGAATCCTGCAGTTGAAGTTTGTATAGCCTTGAAACATCATGAAGCAAATAACCATGCAACATAACCCCCTCAAATCCTGACACGTATTATCACCATCAGACTCGCATTGCAAATATGTAGCCCTTACAACAAGTATTGAGGGAGAAAGCAACCAAAATGGATAAACCCTAATCTCCATGCAACATTTTTAAGACCTGAAAATGCAACATCCATTGCCTCCTTATTCAATAAGAACAAAAGGAAAGCAAAAAAAAAAAACAAGCAACTCAACATGTAAGTAATGGCTCTGTCCTTTATGCCAAATTCAAAGAAAATCATGAGAAATGATGGAACTGTGTAACAAACAGGAGTAGATAATTTAACTGAAAAAAAAATCTAATTATTTAAAAAGAAATATTTTTTTAATGTCTCCCAACTGTCACCAACATATTTGTTCCAAGTTCAAGCCAAAGTTTTGCCCCAAATTTATTATTATTATTATTATTATTATTACTATTTTTATAAGTCTCTTGGCTTTGGATTATGTGATGACCCAGCACCGACTAGTGTACCATTGATTAGAGACTTGTTATGACTCAATTTTGGATGACCCACAAATGTAAAAACTCATATTTCCCCCTCACAACTACTTAGGTATGGAATGTAAGTGCTTGCTATGTAAGCAGGTAAAGCATTTGATGACTACATGTGGATGGTTAGTGTATAGCTAACCACTGTGGTTAGATATGGGACTCCAGTACAACAAGAAAATGTTTTCTGTCCACATATCATCCATCCTGCATGATGCACCAGTTCACTATGGCCCGGCATTTGGATAGAGCCAAGAAATGAATGATCAACCAAGTCCAAATTAAATTTGAACTGCCAACATCTCAAATGAAGTACCTTACCCTAGGGTTGGTTTCATCATTAAATAATCCATCAAATTTTGAAATGACCTTTTGTGAAAATATGATGTTGGAACTTGGAACCTGGCCAGAGTGTTGAAAATCTTCATAACTATGGCAGGCTATGTTGCTATGATATGAATAACTTCATCATAGAAATAAAATTATTAATGTTGATTATTTTAAATCACGACATGAGGAATAATTTCAAACTTTAAAATGAATTTACTAGGAAATGATAATTTATTCATTTTGTCATATGTGGAAGCTGAACGAAAGCTATGTGGTACTTAAGCAAGTTCATGTGCGAAGAAAAGAGAATGAAATGTGTAAAGTTAAGGCCCCAGTCCAAGGCAGTTGCATCATTTACAGTTTATTGTCATGGATTGTCAAGGCCGTTACACAGAGGCAACTAGCCCACACAAATTGTGGAGTTGCTTAGGAGATGTGCCTTAACTGAGTGTGAAGCATAAGCTTATATTGTGACACATGTCCAATTAAACTTATTAGTGCACTACCCAAGTTGTGGTGGCTGGAGGTTTACAAAAGTTGAGTGCATGCTCCCACCAGTTCATAATCCTCTCCTGCCCCCACCTTTTTCTACTTTCTCACACCTTTGTAAACTACATGAAATTTGTGATGTGTTTCTATGTGTATTGTAAAGCCCCCGGGTGGGGGCATTCTCAAAATAAGGGGCCTAGGACAAGGAGATCCATGAGTCCAGCCTGGTATTGTGGGAATGCCCTCACCGTGGGCCTTACCCTTCATAAAGTGCGAGGCACAGGTTATTATGAACCTAAACATATGTAGATCACGGAGGCTAGGGTTCTTATGTATACTCCTAAAGAGTGGCAGGGATCTTGTGCCTACTTGAAGGCTTGCAAATCCTTTCCATGTGGCCAGGGCCTTAACAATTCCATGTCTAGTCTCACTGGCAATTATAAAATCTTTAAATTTTCACACTGAAAAAACACTCTTTCCTCAAGGTTTGTTTTACTAAGAATACATGCAATTCACCACCAAAACCATCACTGGTTTGTGGTATGTAAGACATACTTACATCTGGTGTAGTGGTCAGTGAACTAATAACGATTAATAAGATGATGCTAACAATAATAATCTTAATTGCAAGTGCCATAATTCACATTGTTGCAATTTACAAGCCCTCAATGTCATCTTTGAGAATTTTTTGGGTTCATTCTGTTAGAACACATATCAGATTTTCTCACCTTTTGTCCCATAATTTAAATATTTTGTGACTTTAGTGTGTGTCTTCTCAACCAACATGCTCCAAAGACAACCCCGTTATTTTTTTGTTCAACAGAAATATTTGAAATTTCATCAAAGTACAATATTAACTTGATCACATGTGGTGAAACGATTCTTTGAATACAATGCACATTACAAAACAAGCAAATGAGATGCTTTTGAACAGATCATAAACAAATTCATTTTGCATTCAAGTTAAACATGCCACAAGATTCAGTCATCTCTGATGTTTGTGTAAACCTAGTTCTAGTTGGTAGCCAAAAATATTGAAGGATCCTCAAAAACTTTTACTTTCATATTCTTATCACCAAATCTGGCTAAATCATCTTATGCACAATTGCCACTTCAGCTGCATCAAAAAAATGATAAAAGAAAAAAAAAGCCACTGGTCTGAACTTGCAGGTTTTTTTTTATTGGCGAGCTTTCACCTAAAAGAGAATTAAAAATTCAGAATAAAAAAAAGAAGTGATTTTTTAGGGTTTTAGATGCCAGAAGTGAGGAAAGAAAAACACCAAGAAAAAGAAGGTAAAAATCACCAGATTTTTATATTTGGTTTTCATTTTGTAGCAAAAAAAATATAGAAGGATGATCAAATATTTGTACTTTATTTTGAGTTTATTGCCACATTTGGCTAAATCTTTCTCAGGATGATCCATGCTTTTTCTACCTCTTTCTCAGATGATTGCCACTTTGGCTACAAAAAAAACAATTCCTGACAAAACCCGATAGCCATAAATTCTTTTTCTTTTCCTTTAAGGCAATTCCCTGAAGTTGACATCTGTCATGTCCCAAACAGCGTACTATCATCCCCAAAATGAATGAAGAAAAACCCACCCATTTTCAGATAGACTAAAAAAACCGCAATTTTGGA
>Ga0209208_10009706_pt1 | contig 12612 bp, 6 predicted proteins | sample S1TSphfallax_3_FD_187694 | JGI IMG/M metagenome (GOLD analysis project Ga0209208, IMG submission 187694) | Host-associated microbial communities from peat moss isolated from Minnesota, USA - S1T2_Fd - Sphagnum fallax MG (SPAdes) (version 2) | ecosystem: Host-associated > Plants > Peat moss >...
AGGTAAAATTAGTGAGGTGGTATTTCCTTGATTAAAACAAAAAGTTGATGAAGGTCAAGATGTAAAAACTTGGTAGCTCATTTACTTTGGTTGTGATGCATGCCTTGTTTGCTTTGATTTTTTAATTCGAAAGCTTCTTTATATATTTTTCCCCATGGAAACAAACATATCAAACATTATTGTACATTAATTTTGTGGATGCCATCCATGTGATTTGATGATTATAACTTGTTCATATGTTTCTAAAACTTAATTTGAAGATGCATGTTGCTTTTTTTGTCACAACCACAATCACCTTCCTTCACTAAAACTAAAAATCCAAACCAATATATCACATAAAACCTCCAAACAATATCATCTTTAATACATGTAGTGGGAAAAATTAACACGATGTCACCCTGTGACCTAAAGAAAAAGGCAAAGTTGTAGGAGGAGATGGCCTACAAGAGGGCGGGAAGAAGGAATCAATGTGCTAATTGGGAGACTATGCTAATTTGAAAACTATGAATTAAAGAAAAGGGGGAGGGGGAAGGGGAGAGGGGTGCAAAGGAATTTGGGGTTGAGTGAGAGGAAATATTGTAGAATGAATCCAAATAACGAATGGGAGATGACAAAAAGGTGTCAGAAAGTTCATCGTGTCTTTTGAACTCACCACTAACTTCCTACAAAAAGGCTAGAAATATGAAGTTATGTTGGCATGAGGGCTTGGAAATCATGGGTGTTTACAAGATGACACAACTAAGAAGGAGTTCAATACAATGTTGGCGGTTGCCTCTTCAAAAGTAGACTCCTTACAAATTCACATGTATGTGAAGCTTGGCTAGAAGTTCCTCAAGAACAATTTTTTTGGGAAAGTGATGCACACAATTTTTAACCATTGCAATAGACAAAGTATTGGTCCTATTTCACTAGTCTACCTTACATACTTACCTACCTACTTGCTTACATAATTAATGTACCTACCTACTTAAGGTGGTAAGTAAATTATAAGTAAATAGGTAATAGGTAAGTACTTGAGTCACTAAACGAAAATGTGACTTTCATGACTACAAAAATACAACTATAGTCAAATCAAACTTGTTTATGCCATTTTTGTAGCCACTTATGTTAAAATGGCATAAGTGATTGGTCCTATTTGAATGTGTACTCATATAAGTGTAATCATGAAAGTCATGTTTTAACATAATGAATAGGTAGGTAGGTAGGTAGGTAGGTAATAAGTTCAATTGTGGTAGGTTGTAACTTAAACTAAACTAGGTTATAAATACATAGTTAAATAGTAGGCAATATCTGGTAGTTAGTAGTTGTTAGCAATTAGTAGGTAGTAATTGCAACTAAAAAGTTTTACCCATATGCTTTGTCTTTCATTTCAAATTTTTGAATTATTTAAGGTGTATTATAGACATTCAAAAAGCATAAACAATAGTAAAAAGAACATGTCATTTGTGATGAACCAATCAAAAGGCTTGACTTTAAAGGTTAATTTACCCAATATGAAATAAGAATATTTATTTACACATGTTACCTACCTACCTATTTACTTAGCTAAATCTACTCACCTACATTACTACCTATTTAAATTACCATATTTTTAAAATAATTTTCAAAATATTACTATTTGTGCACCATGAATTTTTTTTTAAATCGCCAAAATAGTCACATTATAGGCATAAAAAGCTATCAAAGTGTAAGCAAAATATAATGAACAATTTTTTTACCTTGTCAAAATTGTAACAAGTATATTTTAAATAATACTTAAAGTCATCACAAAATTTTGAAACATTTAATGTTTTTTCTTGAATGATAATTTAAGGTAAGAATTTTTTGGGTGTAAGCAAGATAAAGTGAACAACTTTTTTAGCTTGTTAAAATTACAATAAATTAATTCTAAATAACAATAAAGTCAACATAAAATTGTGAAACCTTTAATGTTTTTGCTTGAATGATAAAAGATAAAAAAAAATTACACTCATGTGGATTAATTTTCAAATTTCAACTTATAAAAATAGTTTTCAAGTAGGTTTTCAAAAAAATAAATAGCTTTTGATGTCTACTTTTGAGCTAGGCTTTTTGTTTCAAGTAGGTGTCAAGTAGGGTTTAATAAAATGAAAATAGAAAAAAATTGATGGCTTGCTAAAATAGATGATGATTTTCATATCATAGATTAATACATATCTATTTGAATTTTTTTTAATGAACAAGTAGGTGTGAACACATATACACCAATTAGTTTCCCATCTACTTTTCATCTACTTTTGAAATTCATTTATTTTTTATGTATTGGGAACTATATTCCTATACACTTAATACAACAAATGAATGTTACTTGACATATATTTTCACCTATTTTGATGCTACTTTTTTGTAGTTATATGTATGACATATGGTTTAAGTGCAAACATCTACTTTTTCTATATATTGTATTTTATTTTGACCCACCTAATAAATATTATTTATACAATCCACCCATCAAATGAGACCATGTACATTAACTTTGGACTTCATTTAAAATTGTGTGATGTGATCATAAAATCATGTCAGTTGCAATTAGTTGTTGCATGCAACTTGTTGTGCAAGATTAAATGATAGCCGACCATAAAATGTCACTTTCACAAATAAAAAGAAATTGCAAACATTAACCACAAACTTTGATTTTTCCCCTAATGTGATAGTTGCAACATTTATGATAATTGGGGTACAGTCAAGATTCAAGAAACAAGTTTTAGTTGCAAGGTATTTATTTTGCCACATTGTTAAACCTATTACTTCATTGAATTTGTTGTTTTTGTTCAATGCTTGCCCAACATAATCATATTTTCAAAAGTGGCAAATTCATTCATATCTCAATTTTAAACTTAAATTGTCTTATAAATGGGTGCAAGCAAGATAAAGTGAATAACTTGATTACCTTGTCAAAAGTGGACCAAGTAAATTTAAAATAGCAACAAAACCCATTATAGAATTGTAGAACATTGAATGTTTTCAATTCAATGATTAAATATAATATATGTTTACATTAATGTGCATTGATTTTCATATTTCAAATTGTAAGTAGGTTTTAAGTAGGGTTTTCAAAATACAAGTAGCTTTTGACGTTTACTTTTCATTGTGGGCTTTTGGTTTCAAGTATGTGAAAATAGGTTCTTACAAAATGGAAATAGATTTTTTTTTCAATGACTTGCTAAAAACATATGTTGATCTTCATTTCCCAACTTTTTACATATCAATTTCATTAGTTTTCTAACCAAAAAGTAGGTTTAAACACATTTTTTAATCAATTTCAAATGTACTTTTTTATCTACTTTTTAAATTCATTCTCTTTTAATTTCTTTAAAAGTAGATTTATATAAACTTAATAGAGTAAACTAATACTACTTGACACATATTTTCAATTAATTTGAATGACACAAGGTTGAAATGGAGACGTCTACTTTTTCTGTCTACTTTATCTTGCTTTGACCTAAATGATATATTTCATCCAAGTTTACACCCATTAGTGCACCATGTAAGATCAACAAAAGTTTTTTTTTTAAATCTCATTATATTCATGCCCCATATCTAATAACCATAATGGTTAGTTCTATAATTATCCATCATATGTAAACATACCTATGTAGCACTTACTAAATGCCTTGCCTACACAATAACACATCTTGGGTTTTACAACCGATTAATAAAATGACTATTGTCTTTTTTTATTACAATTGGAACTACAAGTTCATGTTAATGACTACGTAGTTGTAAAGGACATTGTGGTGCCATGTGGCATTATGGTTTGAGACTACAATCAATATCATGATTTGATTATTTTTGCACAAATATCACATTTTCAAGAATTCATTTTTTGGTCCAAATAACATATAACAAGCCATTGTGTTTACTTTGCATTTAGGATTGTTGTCCTTTTTGGGGTCCTTTTTCTCAAAAAACACGTTTTCTTCAAGAGGAATTTTCAAATGAAATGTTTTGAAATATATATATATATCTAGTATTTATAGTTGCCCCAATATGTCATTTTTTTTTTATAATCAAATTTGGAGAAATACGAATTTTTGTAAATGCACATATTTTGCCAGATTGTGTTTCATCTTGAAATTGTGTCATAATTTCAAATCACACCAAAACATGTTAACATTTTCAAGTTTAATTTTTTATGTTATAAGCTACAAATTTTCTTAAACAACATATACATTGTATCACATTTACATGTCCAAAAGGATTCATGAACTTTTTTTAAACCTTAATTTTTAATAAACACAAAATCAAAAAAGTATGAAAGTTTGAATTTTTTTTTAGACATTTCTAATAGTACCTTATTACTATAAATAAAAATTAAGGATGAAATAAATTGTGTTATGAAAATTAAAAGCCCTTTACACAAGTAGTGTCATTGAATGAAGTTGTTAAACAATTTTTTTACAAACCAAACTTTGATATTGAAATTTTGTTTGATTCATTTTAGATTTTTCAATATCCATATTATTCAATAAACACAACTTTCCATGATTCAGATGCCATTAAAATGGCACCACATAGACAAATGTAACAAGAATTGCAAAAAAGTTGACGTTCTGACATCAATTTTGGCTCATTTAAACTCATCCGCACCCTATCAATGTATTTTTAATCATCCAAAATTATGTAATAACAAAATTCCATTGATTCTTGCAACTTTTGGTGAATAATAACTTATGGTCTTGTGATGTTGATGTGGCATGCCACGTGGCAATGAAGTTGACTAATAGTTGCAACACCTCATGACTTGTGACATTAACTTCACATCATGATTCATGTCATTGATTTAATGAATTAATTTCATGTATTAGTTAATTAAAAAATATTGTTGTCCTTTACGATTAATAACTACTCAATCTTCCATGTGATGATGACATGGTGTGCCATTTGGCAACATGGTGTCACAATTTTTCATGGCAATCCATGATATTTTGTGACACCATAATTTTTTGTGTGTTTTGAATTTATGGCACCAATATTTGTCATGGCATGCCATAATATTTTTGTGTGCCTTAAGGTTTTTTAAATCATGAATTCACATGCATGTGTATATGTACTAAACAATTTATAATTGTTAACTTGTAGTTTTGACTACAATATTAATAGTCGTTTAGAAAAAGGTGACACATAAATCCTTGAATGTTTAACTACTTAACACAGTAGCTTAATTTAACATACCTATTAAGTTAACCTATGTATCTACATTACTTAGTAAAAACCTACTTCATAATATAAACTACCTCATAAGTTACTTAACTAAACATAAGAAATTTACTACATCTAATATGTTTGAATATACTTAAAATAGGTTACCCTACTAATAGGTTAACTTAAGTAGGCTTGCATAGGTTCCTAGTTTTAGGTTTTTTGTCAAATCAACCTAGGTAACCTCTTTACAAAATATTTTATCAAGTTTGTAACCACCTTAAGTTTGTGCAACTAAATGCGACTAGATGTGACTAAATGCAACATAATTATCCTAGGTTTTTTTTTAGCCTAAAAATCCCTAAATTAACCTAGGCTAGGTTAGTAAGTAGTATAGGTTGACAAATTAGTTCATTTAAAATCAATCTAGGGAGGTCTAGGTCTAGGCTAGGTTGGTAGGTAGTAGGTAGAAATGACCTAGGTCAACCTAGGGTGGCCAAGGTTAATTCAATGCAAAAAAATTTGAGTTTTATAACTTTGTGTTAAATATAATTAATATTAAAAAAATGTGGTCGTGCAATGGATGAAGACTTGAACCCCAAAATGAAGATGAGGGGTTCAAGTCCTCACTCTTGCAACGTATGATACCTAGGCCATTTGGCTTAGGCTAGGTAGCCTAATCTAGGCTTCTTGGGCTAGGAGCCTTACATTTGTTTTTAATCTCTGAAAATCAATTTTATTTTATTTTAGCAAGGTTTTTTGTTGGTTCACTTGTTAGCAATCATTTCAAATTTATCCAAACTACAATCCTCATCAATTCTTACATTTACAAAATCATTTTTAGATCCTCCTAGTGGATGTAAATGATGATGGCATTTCAAGAACATGAAACATAAAAACTTTCTATCATACTCCTCAACAATAGCCACACCTTGTTCATGACCAATAAATGAAGTTACTAAATCAAGGTTTTTAAACTTTGGTTTACCATCAAATAGAACATATCATGGGTTTTTCTTCATTCATATTTCTTTAAAAATGAAAGGAAAGAATTCAAAACATCCATAAATAAATAAAATGATGTTACAAGCAAGCAAGTTAACTTAATAACAACAAACAAATCACCCTCCATTGTTTCAAGGTGATGGGATTTCAACTTCTTCCCTAAATTTCAAGCTCCTAGTTATGGTAAAATGCAATTCACCACTTAACACCATGGTTCAAAACATAAACAATCACCACATGACCAAACCAATCCATGGTGGTTTGAAAGATGTGTTATGTTCAAGGATGTGGCATTTGACCAATCACCTACATTGCAAACAATTTTTTATAACAAAAAGTGATGTCTTCTTAAAATTACAAAGCTTCTTGAAACATAATTATTTCCTTAGAAAATTTATTTTTTAAAAAATAGAATAAGTTTAAAATAAAGTAATAGGATCCACTTGCCCCAAGGACTACACCTTCAAAACAATATTTTACAAAATATGCTCAAAATATGATATACAAATTAACTTAATTTTTTAAAAAAAGTCTTATGACCCAAAAACATGTTGCATTATATTATAATATAAAGGTATACATAAAAATGCTTTTGGGTATTCCATGAAAATTACATTTATTTCAAATTTTGTTAAACATTCCCATAATACATTAGAAATATGATCATACAAGTTTGTCGCAAAATTTAACATGAACTTAAGTAATACCACAATGGAAAGTAAATAGTGGTCATTTCTTGGAATGACTCTTATTACCTTATTTGGACCTAATATCAAATGTTCATGTTCCCATTTCCAATAGAAAAATAAAATCAATTTGAAAAAGAAAATTGAAGCTAAAATTGAAACTTAGGTGAAGATGAAAATCAATTCAAAAGTTCTATTTTGCTCTTTTTGCCTTTTTTTAATTCTTTGAACTAGGTTATGCACTCTTGCAAATCTCATTGTGTGAACTTAATAGAAACATGTACATTTGAAACTTTTTCAAATGTTTTCATGTATTGTAGCATATTGACATGCCTTAGAAAAAACAAGTTCAAAACAAGTGCCCCAAAAAGTTTCTTCCAAACCCAAAGCTTCATAGTTATAACAAAATTAAATTTAGCATCATTACTTTCAGATTTAAGCTTTTGTCTTTCACATAAAAAATAGTTTTAATCCTTAGACCATATTGATCCAATTAATTTTTTTGTTAAATGTTTACCCAAAGCTCTTTTGGTTAATTTTGGTCAAATAAATTGATAGTGATATGTTTTGGCTACCAATCATCTCCAAAAATGTTAATTACAAGAACATAAACAACACGAATGATAATAAGGTGACATTGAGGGCAATGGGAAGGACAAGAGAGGACTCTCAAAGGAAAAGTGAAAAAAAGTTATAATTCCTAGGTGACAATGGTATTGGGAAAGACATCAAATAAAGCAAAAATGCACCTAGGAAGAAGGTGGATGATGTGAACATTAAGTCTTAAGAAGGACACCAAGGTATTAAGGTGGTAAAAATAATCATTTGAAAAGGCGCAACAACAAAGGTGTCAAAAAGGATATTGGAATTTAAGCTATATATTAAGGATTTTAGTTACAAGGTCTCGAAAAACACATCAAAAAGGATGATGGGGATATGACGCTAGAAAAGAACTTAATTATCTAGAAAAGCTGATGTCAATTGGAGATGCCAAGAGCACCAAAAACCATATTGAAAACATTGGGGGACATTGGGAAGGACAATAGACATGTTAAGACATGGTAAGTTTGAAACTTCACTTGAGCCAAAAAAAAGCTATAAATATTTATTTTTAAATTATCATTGCTAAGGATATTAAGAAATATTTTTGGGATGTCCCTAGTTTAAGAATATCCCTTTCGGTGTCCCTAATCATGAGCCCCCTTTGACATCTATGAATAAAAAATTGTGTTTGTTAATTGGATTGTTCAGCATATTATACAATGCATAATATATTCATTACCAACATCCACATATGCATTAATAACATTCACACAAAAAAAAGCCCAACACAAAAAAAAATTGTTATGAAGTTTCCAAAGATTTCTCTAAGCATGTAGTTTTTAAAGATTAGTTTTGATTGATTTTTCTCACTACAAGAAATCATGATTTTTTTACCGGAAAAATTAATCAAAAAGACCCCCATGTGGAATGTTTGCCCCCATGTGGAATGTTTGTCCCCATGTCCAACTTGACCAAAGTGCCATTTTGAATAAGTCAATTTCAATCCATTTATTTTGATTGGGTTTTTTGGGTTGGCTATTTGGATGGGCTTTTTTACTAGGTAAAGTGAAACAACAATATTTGGGCAATTTTTTTTAATATATATAATTTTCAATTACTTTTATTAAAAATACCCAAATTTTTTATATATTTTTATTTACCTACCTACCATATCTGCCTTAACTACCCACCTACCTACCTAACCTAGTAATTCATGTTCCAAATATTATTTATTTATTTATAACTACCCTACCTTACCTAGGTTACTTGGCTAGGCTAAATAAACTAACTATGCACATTCAAGTAGATTGCATCTGTGAGAATTTGAACACCTCATCTTCCTACTAAAACTCCAAGCCTTTAACCATTGCACCATTTTTTCAACAAGCGATAATTTTTGTCATTACATCATTCTTCCTATCCTACCTATGTGGCCTAACTTACCTACCTTAGTTACATACCTACCTTATACTACCTTAATAGGTTATTTTAGGTTATTATAGGTTACATTACTTTATGTTATTCTAAACTTTTCTACCCTAGTCTATTCCAAGTTATTTAACCCTAAGCTAGTTTTAATTGTTCTAGGCCAATTAACCTTAAGTTATTTTATGTTATTCTACCTCTAGTTATTCTTGGCAAAATTTGGATATTCTTACCTAGGTTATTTTTGGCTATTATATGCTATTATAAGCCATTATAGATTCTTTTACCTAAGGTTGTTTTAGGCTATTTTTATCCTAAGCTATTCTACCTTATGTTCCATTTAGCTATTTTAGGTTATTCTTGATTATTTTAAACGTTTTTGCCTTAGGTGATTATTGGTTTCTTTTGTTAGTTTACATCATACTAAATTATTCTATTATGGGTTATCCTATGATATTCTACCCCTAGTCTATTATTGTCTATTCAAAACTATTTCAAGTTATTCTACAATATTCTACTTTAAATTATTTTAAATTATTAAATATCATAAATTATTACTAGATATTATAGGTTATTCTATCCTAGGTTATCCTAAGTTATTGTATTAAGAAAAAATTCCAACTAGGTTATTTTTCTAATTTTTAATTATTTTACCTTAATCTATTAATAGCTTAAGATAAATTATAATAGCCTAGAAAAATTATGATAGAATAACCTTAAATAGATTAAAATAGAATATTTTAAAATAGGTTAATGGCTACACCTAATGGTTGGGTGGGTGCAAGAATGAGTGGATGAATATTTGGACTCTTTGAAATTTTCTTTAAAGTGATTTTCATTCTAATGACCATATTTGAAAGGTAATTAAAAATATTTATAGGGAGTGAATTTAAGGATACCAACATGAATATGTATTCATATTAAATTTCCATAATTAAGAAAAACACAAAAGATATGGACTTTCAAAGTCAAACATTATGGACTGTAATCTTGACAACAATTTTTTATATGGACTTTGAAATGGTCCAATCATTTATGATGTGTTGGTTAGAAACTTGATTTTGGTAAAATAACATTTTGAAAATACTAAGTTTGAATTTTTTTGCATTATGGCATTTGTAAGATTTTACCTATGTATTTTTAAACAAACTAAAAAATAGGGTTTTTGCAAAAGTCCATAAAATATGTCTTAAAAAGGTTTTTGGATTATTTTTATGTACAAGTGTTAAAAAAAAGGGACCTATAAATGGGCTTTAAATTAAATGGAAAAAATGCCCAAGGAACCAATGGGAAACCTTTGTAATTCATTTTAACCCACAAAAAATACCTTGGACTTGAAAAGTGGTAATTTCTTGTAGGTCATTGGTCAAATCATTCTTGCATCCACCCAACTACACTTACTAGTTAAACTTAGGTAGTTAAATGGGTAGGTGGGTGGGTGGGTAATAGGTAGGTAAATAGTTAATTGGATGAGTAAGTAGGAGGTAGATACATAAGGTAGCAGATTGTGTCACATTTGACTCAAAAACATTGGCCATTTTGACTAAGGTTGTACAATTTTATTAGATGTATCTAGTCAAATAAAGCACTATTGTCAAGTTGATTAGTCAAAAAATACATGTGTCATTCAAGCCTCTAACGTTTAGTCAAAATGTACATGTCATTAATAAAAAATGACAAATTAGTCAACTTGAACCTCTTAAAAAACCATGATTTGTAATAGTGGCACCTTATGCAAAAGCAAGATTTCTAAGTCACCTAACACTTTTAAAAGCACATTTTGCGACTCTAAAACAATAGTTCCAACCATTGTTGGATTCATCACTTTTTGATCAACAAGTTTCCTATTTTGTGGTTACTATGAAAACCAATAACCATGGTGCACTTCATACATCACAATTTGGAAACCCTACAAATAGGATGTGGAGACATGTGACTTCTAATGCCACTATTGTTTCTAAATCATCTAAATATGTGAAGTTGGTGGAGATGACAATTGTGATGGTTCTTGACATTGGTTGAAAGTAAATGTGTGCATTTCCTATATTGAGCTTCATGAAATTTAAGCTTTGTAATTAGTTGACCACAAATTTGGGCTTGATGTTCCACATATATGCACAATAGTTTAACATGATGAAATTTTTTCCTTTCTACATTGCAATCCATGAATGGGCTAATGGAAATTTTTGGTGTTGTGAACAACATTAACTAGCTAGAGTTTTTAGCAACTAAATTTTTCATCATCCAAGTCATGGAAAAAGTCTTATTTTATTGGGCATCTATATTGGTTGATTTTTTTTCAACAACTTTGAGGAGATATATCTTCCAAATTGTTTTCAGAAAGAACAAAGTTGGATTTTTTGTTGGGCAAAAACATGGATAGGTGATTCACTTTTGACATTTTGAAGCTCTAAATTTTACATTAGCTAAAATTCATTTAATTATAATAATTATCAAACTATATACTTTTAACTATCCCCTATTTTTTATAAACAACATTGGTAACCACTCTCTAGATATCATTAGACATGCAATTGGTCCAAAAAATCATGTGAAAGTTTGAATATTTCAATGTGAAATGAACTATAAATCATATAAAATGACAAAAATATGGCATTTTAAAATTCCAAAAATCAAAAAATATATTGAGATTTTTTCAATATGCATTTTGTTCTTCAAATTTTCATTTAATGGTAGTGTATTTTTCAATTTTCATTTTGACATTATTATGAATTTTTTTGAGTTCACATTTTTCATTATGTTTACATGACAAACTTAATGCCATCATTTCAAAAGTCCATTATGAGTTCACTATTTTTTTAAAAATCATCCATATAATTTAATATTAAAACCTATTGCAACATGGATAATTTGATCATGTTAATCTTGAATATAGTTTTACATTTTAAGTTCATCTATAATCTAGAATGATATGATTATGACAATCCAAATAATCACCCTAACTATATTTTCACCCTATTGCCTTATTTTCTTTGATGCCATTAAGTGCAAGTTCATGGAATTGTTTATCAAATGGGGGCTAATAGGTTTGGTTTAACATTTGTAGACACACGAAGCTTTGGTGAGCTATGGTTGGTTGGGTTATTGGCATCTATAGGAGGATTCTTATAAGCAAAAGCCTTTTGACATTGGGATGAACTAATAGGTAGATGATAGAACAAACATAGATGTGTACTAATGTTGTTTATTTTGTGCAAACCCTATTCTTACTCTAATTGGGGAGAACCCAAAACTAAATTGGGGTTCAAACCCCTTGAAAGGAAGATTCATGTGTGTTGTTCAATCTTGTAACTACATTTGACATTTAGATTTTGCATGAGTCACAAGTTCTTAGCCCTTCTGTTCATTGCCCTCACACAATGCCCACCACAAATTGGCTTTTGGTTGTAGTCTTCTAATTTTGGTTTCCATTCAAATTGTAGATAAAAGTTAAACTTGGACATCCTTGTCACCACCCATTTTCTATTCCTAAAATTGCAATATAACCCCCATTCATAGAAAATTCATGCACTATAACAAAACTTTGATCCTTTAAAACATTTAAATGTCACATGTTTCAATGAACTTCAAATGAAAAGTGCCAATGATGTTTCATCCAACACTTGAAGAAAACATTAAGTATAATCAATGTTTTCGCTACTTAAACAACTTTTTAAATTATTTAAAATTATTCAAAAATGACATTTTGATGAGAAAATGTTTATTGTACGCCTTTACATTATAGTATAATGCAACATCTTTTTGGGTCATAATTTTAAAAAAAAAAAAAAAA
>Ga0209208_10009707_pt1 | contig 12611 bp, 15 predicted proteins | sample S1TSphfallax_3_FD_187694 | JGI IMG/M metagenome (GOLD analysis project Ga0209208, IMG submission 187694) | Host-associated microbial communities from peat moss isolated from Minnesota, USA - S1T2_Fd - Sphagnum fallax MG (SPAdes) (version 2) | ecosystem: Host-associated > Plants > Peat moss >...
TTTTATTTAATGCAATTTTGAAACCTTACATGGTTCATATAAACATGCTATTTACACCAAAAATATTTCCAATACATTAAAAACATTTACATGGGTGTCTTAAGCGACCTTAAAAACATCTTTCACACATCCTTGTTTTAGGGCTTATTTATGAAGTCATCAATTTGAGAGGTTTTAGGAATTGTTGTTGCTTAAAGAAAAGAGGATTGACACAAATTTGTCACATCATTTTCTTAAATGTTGCCTTGCAATACCATGGATTTGGAAATACTTTGAAATTAGGTGAATAATGTGTTTATAAATAATTCATCAAATTATTTTTTGTGTAGAATGTGTTTGTTGGTATGGCATTTGTTTCAATTGTTCTCATTTGCAATGTTAAAGTGTCGTTCACCAACAAATTAGGTACAAACTTCTGTTATAACTTCCAATTAAACCCCAAGATTATTTAACTCTCAATAGTTTCATTTTTAAAAAACATTTATCACACAATTCAAACACTTTCTTTACAAGAGTCAACTGCACTTGTATTTTAAACCAAACAAAGCCCAATGGGCACAATCTTAAACACATGCACAATAAACATAAAAAGAAAGTAAGCTTAGTCCAACTTTCACACATGCATTCTCTCGTCTCATGATGTTGAAAGCTCAACAAAACGTACAATGACCATAAGATTTGGGTCAATTGAAATCATGATTCAAGGGCTTAAAAGAAAAGATAAGCTTGAGCTCAAAAGCATTGAAGTTTAGTGGAAAAACCAAATGACTCTTTTGACCCTGATAGGTTGAACTTCATATTCTATCCTACGATCAATGCATAACACTTCTGAGGTTCACAACTGGAATGCCCCCACAAAACTGACCTCTATTCTTCATGTTCTTCACTGCCTCTACAGACCAAGCCATAAAATCCTGAAAAAACATATCTATGAAATTGCAGAGAAATCTCCACAACAACAATCTCAAAAGACAGCACAATCTTCTGATGAAACACAGCTCCTCAAGCACTGTGAATTTGATCAATTCAAAACAGGGGTCTTTTATTTTGGCTAACACTATTATTATGTGCAATATCCTCCATAGTGTGTATAAACTGGCTTCTACACTTCCCATTTACAATCTTTCCAAGTTCCGTGTAGGGTAATGCCCTGGCAGCAGGGCATTATGTGATGTAATGACCAATGCCTGCCTACAGCAGGTGATGCAAGGGGACAACTCACAAAAAGAACTGCCCACCAGAGAGGTTTGAGGTTATTAGTTATTACATGTATGCTAATGCCATGGCAGCAGGGCATTACCTGGCATCATAACTGAGGCAGACCAGATAACGGTACTAACAGCAGGAGGCCTGACCATACTGTCTCACCCTGCACAAAAGGGCATTTCACAAAGCAGAATGCCTTCTAGCTGGTTTATAACAATCGAGAAATGCAGCTAGGTAGAGAGACATGTAAAGAAGAAATACTTCAGAGTAAAAGTAGACTCTAGTAAACAACCCGTCCCTGTTGTTTCTGGAGTACAAAACTAATGCACCCAGAAAATATATATTCACAAAAATCACATAGGTTTCTTGCACAGGAGAAAGGATAAATGATGTACACACAAATCAATGACATAGCTGACATATTTGCAAGCTATGCCTTTCTTTGTGTTATTGCTAATAGTAGTCCTGGGACCTGCAGTTATTTCAGTAGCAAGTGATGACCAACAAGGTCAGGGAAACATACATGAACTCAACATTGCTGGTTGACCAGACAAAGCAACAACCGAGAATACCTGATGAGTCACCATGTTCCCATGGTACTTTTCACTGAAATATCCAGCAAGATGAAGCATCAACTGAGCATGATCTGATGGGAATAGCCATGTTCCCATGCTGCTATTCACTGACGACATGGTAATCCATGTATACTGTTCCAACAGCATACTTTGCCCTCCTCAGAATCATAATCTGAAGAATTACAAATTCTGGTTGGGTGCCTATTTTACAGATCCTAGATTCCCACAATAGACAGAGCAAAAGACAAGTGCATGTCCATGACACTGGCTATGACAGCCAGTGTGAGGAAAAGGACTGGTACATAATTCCTCTTACTGAGCAATGACATTAGCCACTTGGCTCCAGTACAGCCTGTTAAAGCACATCAATCAAAAGTATTTGATCAAACTTAGCACAGGAACCTACTCAAAAGTGAATTCTGTTTGCACCCTGTTGGGAACAACAGGGAGAGGCACATGTACATTGAATATTTCAAAGGCCTATGCTATGTCACTTAGGATCATATGAAGTCTGAATCTGTCAAGATGTACAGATTTAAGACTGAAAGTGAAAATCAACACAGATGCACCACAATAACTTGAGGGAACCAAGGAAACGTTTACTTCAAATGCAATAAAGCGGGCATCTTGCTCACCTGAATCATCTCTGCAATCCACAGTACCTGTTCTTCTGGTGTTTGCACCACAGGCATGAACTCTTGAAGGAATTTTGGCTACACATAAATGCTACACATTCAAGGTATTCCATATTGCTAGCAATGCCCAGGTTTATACAGCTTCCAACCAGCTGCAGCTGTGAAAGTCAAGTTGATGCTGAATACTTTTAGCTCCTTGCATTTCTGCATAGCAATGATGGTATGGCAGCCATGTTACACGCTGAACTCCAAGGATGGAAAGAAGGTGCATCTATGGTGTCCCATGCATCCAGATGTCTAAAGAAAAAAGGTAGAGATAATTGTACTGGCATAAACAGGAGACAAAGCAGTTCAGATATCCTTTGTTGATATATGAAGGAAAAGCCAACAGTTTTTGGGTTTTCAAGTTTCATAGATGTGTGTGAGTGCCTAGATTACCTAGATAGCCAGTTTCTAGCAAATATGACACCAAAATCCATTCATGGGCTAACCTATTGCCTGAACTGGCTTTTTCCCAGCTAAGACACTCCAACATCATCTAAAAGATATACAAGAGTATACAAGGCTTCATATCAACCAGGTCATAAGCTGGAGGAAAGAGGATTCTATGCATTGAAACCTGCAGGTACAATATCTTCACAAATCTAAGCCCTTTCCCTGCACGGCTAGAATCTTACTAACACTTAATTTTATTTTTACATTCAATCAGTGCATCAGAACCAGACTGCTTTCCTGGAAGAGGTTTGCAGATGAAGGCATATCATGGTAAGAAGCAAAAAGGAGTAAAGACAAGAATGCCAAGTGAGAAGGAACTCTAAATGCAAGAATCATAACTAGCAAAGTCCAAACTAAGGCCAAGACCATATAGTGGTTGCTTAATGCACAGAGCAGTTTAGAGAAGAAACACAGTAAATGCAAACTCCTCACCTTCCAAGAGCAGGATTGGAGGAACTATTTACAGGCGGTTTTGTCATGCTGGATCGTCTGGCCCTACGTTCCTGCTCCTTTTCTGCCCTTAAAGTTACAATCTCTTTCTCCATAGCTGTGTATTCTCTCCTCATTTTCTTTGCCTCAACCTCCATGGCCTTTGTAAGTGTATCAACTTTTTTGGAGAGCATCTGTAGATGAAGCCAAGAGATGCATTCAAGGAAATATTAGAACTTGGATATGTCGTAAATCATACAGTAGACATATTTCAAGTAATTGAAAAAGGGCCAATGTTCCTACTAGGCTTTCTTCAGCTGTCTTTGTCTATGTCATGTACACCACAAATTACACACCTCAAGAGCATCATCCTTATCCTTCAGGCTTTGATCCTTCTCATGGCTTGATTTCCTCAAGGCAACAACCTCCTTCTGTAGAATATCATACAGCAAGGCTGAGACGGTGTCATCTGCACCATCTGAAGCTCCAGTGTCTGCTTTCTCATGTGGTAGATCAGCTCCCTCCAGGTTCTTTGTTGCTTTCACAGAATTTGTCCTGCTTGTGTGCAGCTCCTCAGATCCATTACTAAAAGCTCTCAGCCTCTTTGAGATACCAGGATCTAGTGGTCTGCCACCATCAAAGGACTTTGATGTCATCCTGCCATTCCTCAAAAGTGTTGTGCTAGCCACTGAAGCCCTCAGCTGAGATACTGCAGATCGTGGGCGCCTGGAACCATTTGTTAATACCTGTGAGGCTTCCTCGGATCCAGTTGACAGGCGCCTAACTGGACCATTGCTTGCACTTCTCACTGTTTCCTCATTGACACAAACCTGTCGGCGTGAGGTGGATGGCCTTAAACCTTCCTCAAGCACCTTCAGCCTGAATTGGAATTTTTCCTGCACAGAGTAAGCACTTATCAGCTTAACAACTCCGATAGGAAATATATGAAACACATTAATGGGACTGCAACTCAAACCCTTCTAAAACATATATGGTAGCCAAAGGCCTCAACCTCCTTTAGTATGAACACTGTTAACCAACCTTCAATTGAGACTCTGTTTTTGCAGCCCGCTCTGCTATTGCCAACTTGTCCCGGAGTTGCTGCATTTCGCCCTGCATTCAGAATTCAAACATTGTGAAACACCCTGCTCGGAATGTCCCTCTGCTCAGCACAATCATGTGAGCAGGGGATCATGGAAAGAGGTTGGCCTTACAGCTCAAAACATAGACTACATACTAATAAGACTACACATTAGTCTACTTACCTGCAGAAATCTTCGTTCGTCAAGCCACTGCTTAACAGGCATGACTTTGTCATTGGCATCCTTCCACTCATTGGCCACAACAACTGCAACCCGGTTAGCAGATATTTTTGCTCGTGCAAGCTCACGCTCAAGTGTCTTCTTTCCTTCCTGCACATGGGATTTAGCATCAGATGAGCCCAGTGTAATTTTCTTGATCTTGGGAGATGTTGGGTTTCGCAGAGCAGTTGCCAAAGAGATCCTAGCCCTGTACACAAAAGTCCAGACTTACCTCAGCTAACAGCACAAACAATGAACCACCAGCACTTCTAGTTGTCACCTCTGCAGCTTCAAAATGCTTACCAGCAACTCTTCAACTTGCCGATGATAATCCCGGGCAGCATTTACAGCAGCCCCACCAGCCAGAACTGCTTCTTCCAATTCAGCCACTGTGGTACTCAACTTCTCGACTTCTGCAACTTTTTGACGATGCATTTTGTCCAGTATTTTGTTCTCTTCCTGCCGCAAGAAATATTTTCTCAAATACATGCTTTTCACATGGTGGCAACAACTAGTACAATAAACATGGAATAGCCCCCTGACTATGACAGCACAGTTCCTTGATCTGAAATAGAGGCACAACCTGGCAGATCTCTATTTGCTTCATCAACTCTTGGTTACGGTTCTGCAAGTCATCCACCATGGAGGCTTTTGCCTCAGCTGTCTGCACTGTCCTCTCTGCCACCAGAAGGGCAGCCTCTTTGGACTTGGTCAGGCGATCCAGGGCCCTATTATCATCCTGCAGCTTTGCTATCTGCCAGCACACACAAGACATCAGAACTTGAAATGTGACCTGCAATGTAAAACCCAATTCATAATGCAGCAATTCCATCAACTGCATGATGATCCTTCAAACCTTCATGCACAACACCCACATCTACAGCAGTTTTTCAAGCATACACACAGGGATGAAGCAGGCACACTACTTCTTTGTAAGCTAGCCTGAGCTCAGCCTCAAGAGGTGCAAGAATAGCTTCAATTGGTGGAAGATCCTCATCCTTCTGGGCAGCATGCACCCTGCGCAAAGTTGCCTCTGCAGCAAATTGTGCAGCAAGAGCTATTTTCTTCTCATCATTGATCTTCTTCACTTCAAGATTCTGCACACATTTCCACATATAAGAGTGCAAGAAACCAAAGATCACTTAAACTGCACACATACAGCTGAAGGAAACCTGGGAGACACTAACTGAAGAGAAAAGTGCTAGCAGTGTAAACTTAGAAGGCTCTTGTACCTTATTCTCTAATGCGTTCTCAGCCACCTTCAGCTTCTCGTCAACTTTTTTAAGTTCTTCAAATAACTGCAGAATTCCAAATGCAGCACACAGTGTCAATCTAGTACTTGTTATACAACACTTGTGTCAGTGCCTACATCATGGTAAACAGGCTGGTGAAAACTATTGGCTTCTCACCAATAGCCATGACAGCATTGGTGTATTTGCTCATCTCAGCAAATCTCTTGAAAACAGAACAAGTTGGCAAGAGACTGCTGCCTCAGACCTACTTTAGGGAGCCTGCCATGTCCACAAGAAGGAGCATTGAGAAGTCAGGATCACCTCTTCAACAGCTTTTTCTGCCAAACGCTCAGCATTCTTTGAAGCTTTTATCTCAGCATGGGCCTCAGCCAGTTCCCGGTCCTTATCTAAAATCCAGAAAGAGTAGAGAAATGTGTCAGAAAATTCTCTTCACACAAGCAAAGACAAAGAGAAGAAGTCTCCAGAAATTTAAAAAAACCACTTTCACAGACATAACATTCAAAGAGTTAGTTATATAAGCTGGCATAGCAGAGCAACGAACAGTTTGTAGTGAACTAAATTAGATGTATATGAGTCTATGTTCCATCCTGGACTACACACAGCTTCTCATTCACATGCAGAATAGCAGTAAGCCTTCCAGATCTGAACCTCCAGAGCTTTAAAGTTTGCTTCACAGCCAATATTGCAATGCACATTGTGGAAATTCCAGGAGCGTGTATAATTCAGTTCACCATAAGTCTGTAAGAATGCCTTGAAGTCTGCAACCGAGACAGCTCAAAACATTCAAAGGCTCTCACTTTAAGGGGCACCGACTCTGCACCTCTAAGTTCCAGCGGCATCTGGAAGTGCAGGACATTGCTACAATCGCGCCTCTGTGTGTTTGTGTGTGTGTTATTCAGGGCTTACCACGAACTTCGTTCTCCAGGCGGTTCAGCTCCACCTTGATTGGATCCGAACCATGTAGCAAGTTGATTATATCGTCGCCGTCCGCACAGGTCGAACGTCCTACACTCCTGCGCTTAGGTTTCAAGTCTGCTGCTTTGGAAAAACTCCCGGGAAGCATCACACCTCCATTGTCCCGAAACGACAGCCTGCCGTTATTGTAGATTCCATCCATTGCTGCTGCATTGTCATCTTCTACACTACTGCTACTACCTTGTGCTTCTGCCATACCTACTACTGCGTGCTTCGTTTTTTTTCTTTCTAGAAAGCACTAATAAGTATTTCCCCGCGCCCACCCCTCCCCCTTCTTCTTTCACCCGATGGTCGCCTATTCTTACTACAAGCCACCACCACCAAAAAACGAAGCAGAACTCATCACCTACGAGGTGCAGAACGTCATCAAGGTCCCCATCCTAGTAGCACAAGCTGCGAGGACTTTGCCTGTGTTCCACGACTGCTTTCGTCATTGCCGACCAATGTAGAGAACATATAAGCAAGCGCAGGCACAATTGTACGCCATCATACTTATACCACCGTGTTTGCTTCATTGCTTGGCTTTCCTCACCTCTAAACTTTCTTTCTCCCTCGCGCACTCGCTTCGTCCCTCCCTCTCTCCCTCATTCGACATATTCCCGCATCAACGACAACGCGCGTAAACACAGGAGAGAGCAGAAAGCTAACCTAAGCATCAACGCCGGGAAGATACACACCCGGCGTCAGTCGAGACCCGGCCCGGCCCGACCGGACCCCGGTCCGTTTCTCACGGTTTTCAAAAACTCTTCAAAAGTAATTTTCTTGTTTCATTTTCTTTTTTAATGGCTTTTCTTTCTTTTCTGCTTTGAAGTTTGGCTTGTCTTTTTTTCTTTTTTCTCTCTTTCATTTTCTTTATTTATTTTATTTTTGGGGTTTTTTTTTCTTTTCTTTTCTCTCTTTTGGCTCTTGTCTTTTTTCATTTTCATTTTGTTTTTATGTGTTAAAAAATAATTCAGCCTTTTTTTAAAATCTTTTATCTTCTTTGGCTTGTCTTTTATCTTTTTCCTTTTTAAAGTGTCTTTGGATTTTTTATTATCTTTTTTTCTCTTTTTCCCTCATGACTTATGGCTCATCTTTTTTAATTTCTTTTTTGGATTTGTTTTTCATTTTTCATTTTGGCATGTCTTTTTTGGTTGGACTTAAATGGAATTGTAGAATAAAGTTTTCAGTTGTTGAGTTTATGGACTTTTTCTTCGGAAAATTTTCTATAAAGAGATTCCTATAATCAAACAACAGAAACCAACCCGGAGAATGCCACCAGCAGGATGTTTAAAAAAACCCCCCTACAAACTTTGCCACTCTTTTTTGACAAAATATGGACACTTCTGAGTGGTGGGTTGTTGGTTGTTGTTTGGCCCAATGTAAAGAATTGATGTAAGTAGCGGTTGGTTGGTGTTATGTTGGGCATAAAACAAATAAAGTGAAAGATTTAACAAAATACCCACCCGGAGACTCATACCAACCTCTTCCCTTTGGATACCAAAATATGCAAAGAGTGGTTGGTTGGTATTGTTTTTTGTCTATGTAAAAAACTGAACCGGTTGGTTGGTGTTGGTGTTGTTTGCATGTAAAGAAAAAAACAAAGGTGAAAATTTTCTGTGGTTAGGTTGGTTTGCATGGGTGGCTAAACATCGAGAGTGATTCTTCATGCTAAAATGTGAGGGCTAAGTTTTGTTTGGGGCGGGTGGGAGGGTGGGGGGGGGTGTTTGATTGTTGGTTGACTCTTTGGGGATTCTTTTATTTTTTGGTTTATGTATGTAGAAATGTAAGTAGGGGTTGGTTGGTATTGTTTCTTTGCATATGCAAAAATGTAAGTAGGGATTGGTTGGAATTGTTTTTTTGCGTATGCAAAAATGTAAGTAGGGATCAGTTGGAATTGTTTTTTTTGCGTATGCAAAAATGTAAGTAGGGATTGGTTGGTATTGTTTCTTTGATATGTAAAAACGTATATAGTTGTTGGTTGGTGTTGTGTGCATAGAAAGGAAAAAAAAAATGATGAAAATTTTATGTCCAGTTAGTTTGTATTTGTGACCAAACAAGAAGAGTGATTGATTCTTCATGCTTAAATGTGAGGGGTAAGTTTTGTGGGATTTTAGTGTTAGTTGACTCTTGGTGGTATTGTTTCTTTGCATATATGAAAATGTAAGTAGGGATTGGTTGGTATTGTTTCTTTGCGTATGCAAAAATGTAAGTAGGGTTCGGTTGGTATTGTTTCTTTGCATATGTAAAATCGTATATAGTTGTTGGTTGGTGTTGTGTTGTGTGCATATAAAGAAAAAAAAGGGTGAAAATTTTATGTCCGGTTAGTTTGTATTCGTTTCCAAACAAGAAGAAGTGATTCTTCATACTAAAATGTGAGGGGTAAGTTTTGTGGGGTTTGATTGTTAGTTGACTCTTATTGGTATAGTTTCTTTGCGTATGTAAAAATGTAAGTAGGGGTCGGTTGGTATTGTTTCTTTGCATATGTAAAAATGTATTCGATTGGTATTCTTTCTTTGCGTATCTAAAAATGTAAGTAGGGATCGGTTGGTTAGTGTTGTGTTGTGTGCATATAAAGAAAAAAAAGGCGGAAATTTTATGTCGGGTTAGTTTGTATTTGTGGCGAACCAAGAAGAAGTGATTCTTCATACTAAAATGTGAGGGGGTAAGTTTGGTGGGGTTTGATTGTTAGTTGATTATTATTGGTATTGTTTCTTTGAGTATGTAAAAATGTATTCAATTGGTATTCTTTCTTTGCGTAAGTAAAAAAAATGTAAGTAGGTGTTGGTTGGTATTTTTTGTCTATGTAAAAACGTACATTAGTTGTTGGTTGGTGTTGTGTGCATGTAAAGGAAAAAAAAAAAGGGGGTGAATATTTTATGTCCGGTTAGTTTGTATTTCTTACCGATCAAGAGTGATTCTTGATGCTCAAATGTGAGGGGTAAGTTTTGTGGAGTTTGATTGGTAGTTGACTCTTGGAGTGGAAAAATGAAGTTGTGAATAAGAGCACATTGTGATCATTTTTAATTCTTTGTCTCTTGGGATGTGAAACTTTTTTCATCCATTACTTACATTATGCACAGGTTTTTCTTCTTTGATGGAATGAGAAAAGGTGAGAATTGGAGGGGTGGGCGGGGGTGGGGTTGGGTGGGGGCCACATGGGCCATGCAATCTGAAGCTTTGAAGATTTGATGCCTGCACTGATTTCAGAAACAGGAAAAAAACAACCAAAAAAGAACAAAAGTGAAACAACAATACGTTAATGAGCACATAGACCAAAGGGATGAATCCGGGGACCTTAAATTCCCTCATACGAACTTTTGGCGGGGAGGATCTTATATTACCCCTTTTTTTTTTCTATTTAAGAAAAAACACTTATATGACTTTATTTATATACATTCCCCAAACCTAAAGATGATGCAAAGGTAAAAAAAAAATGGAATAGAGTCTCAGCAAGTTAATTACTAGTTAGGGTTTTGAGAATCAAGGAGAGTTATATATAAATAATTAATTAATTAAACAAAGAGAAAACACCCAGCAATGGAACAAGAGAAGGAAAAAAAGAAGAAGGATTGAAGTCTAAACAAGCGGCTTTGCTGTGAGAGACTTTATTTTGAAAATAAGGTATTACATTTAATATCATATTATGAACTCAAGTTCTATTGGATGAAAGTTTGTTGGCTTTGTGAAAGATCATGATTTTTTTTTCCACAATTTGTATTAAGAAAAAAGTTTTATAACCATCTTAGAATTTTCACTGTAAATATTTAGAAATTGAAACCATTGTTTCGTTGTCTTTTCTTTAACCATACAAATGAATATGAAGTTGTTTAAATAATTTTATTGGATAATGTAAACAATTTTTAGCAATGTGCATGAAGTGTTTTGATGTTTGAAACAAACATCAATATTGAATGCATATAATTTACATGAAAAGATTTTTATTTTTAGTCTCATTTTTATTTTGAAATTTGAGAATTTGGCAATTCTTATATTTGTTTTTGTCACATTGGGTTTAGGTTTTCCATGAAAGGTGTTTTGCTACAATGTTTGATGGGTGTATGTGTGGATAAGAAAATTGTTCAAATTTGTTTTTGGTCTTCTTATTGATATTTATGATTTTTTTTTGCACATGGTCCATGAAAAAAATGTAAAAATGCAATTTCAAACCACAAGGTGCCAACATTTTGAGGTTATTAATTAGGTGGAAAATGCAACATTTATATGCATGTTTTCACAAATGCTACATTTTAAATAAATGGAAACATTAATGGTTGTTTGTTACACATTGGAAATGTGTTTGGTAATTTCAATGCAATATAAATCAATTTGTGAAAATTTGACCAATAGGCTTCTGTTACACCATATTTGCATTCATTTCCAAGGAAATTGGCCCATATATGGTCTAATTGAAATTCAACATTTGTGGTGGTTTCACTAAATTGTGATTTCAATAGGAATTTATTCATGAAATATAACAATTTTAGTTTTCTTTTTGCTTGGTTATTATCTTTTTAAATGCCAACATTAAAGTCTCCCATAATGATGAGTAGACAATGTTCATGAGATTGTTGAATTAGAGTTTGACGATTGTTTAGGAATGTAAAAATTGAACATGAATGAACTTTATACACACATACAATATGCTTTTTCTTTTGGTATTAATATTAAAAGTTGATGCTATATATTTTGAACCATCATTAGTTATTATATTGAAAGAATCTAAGTGCATGTGTATGTCGTACATCATCATTAACCTATGACCATTATGAATTGAAATATATGAAAACTTTGATGAATTTATAAATTTGTGCACATGGTGTATAAATGTTGTTGCATAGTGTATTCTTGTTTCTATAAGACATAAGATACGAGACTTTTGAACATTATGCTCACGATTGATGTCTTCGTAATGTTGTCATAAAGAAGTTGTATTCAAGGCTTGTATAATTACATGAAAATTATGGAAGTTTTTAAATTAAGGAATTAAGGGCATCCAAGTTGTAATTGTTTTTAATCTATTCATTTTTACATGTATTATTGGATCGACATAAAAAATTTCATGTTGTAGAGGAACTAACAAAAATAGTTTTTCTTGTTTTCGAATGCAAGATAATGTTGTATATGTTAACCCATGTTTTTTAATGTTATTGGGATCAAAAACCAATTTATTTAACGAGAATCCCTGATAACGATGAATGGTTCTTGCTACTACAAGTTGAATTGGAAATTAAATATTTGTTATGATAAATGATTAAGATTTACCAACTTTTATATCTTTGATGATAGATTCAATTGGTGTCCATTTTGATTCAATGTTGTTGTCATAATAATGACTATATTTTCCTCTTGTTTGTGTACCAATTTTAGAATTCTGAAAGATTATCCATATATTGGATATAACAGTTTTTTCACAATATGTTGTTGATGTTTTTAAAATGTCATCAACTCCATTCACAAGACCATCAAATGTTACATAGTTACCAACACATAATTCAACCAACATATATATTTTATATTAATTATAAAATGCATGCAAACCCATAGTTTTACTCAGATCATTTAAGAGTTTGTAAGATGGTGGGCATGATTGATGGTTGATATCTATTGCTTTGAAAATAAACATGGGACTTAATGTGTTAGTGAACACATTTTCATTGTGTTTTTGCACAAGTTTATTTATATAAAATAATAATTATGGAATAATAGAATTGTTAGGTGGATGTTGATTACAAATTGAATTTTTTAATTCAATATCCTTTG
>Ga0209208_10009708_pt1 | contig 12611 bp, 11 predicted proteins | sample S1TSphfallax_3_FD_187694 | JGI IMG/M metagenome (GOLD analysis project Ga0209208, IMG submission 187694) | Host-associated microbial communities from peat moss isolated from Minnesota, USA - S1T2_Fd - Sphagnum fallax MG (SPAdes) (version 2) | ecosystem: Host-associated > Plants > Peat moss >...
TATAAGGCATGATGTTTTGTGTAACATGCCATTTCTTGTTTTTAAATTTTCATTTAAATATTAAGATTGATGTTTGTTTTGTGTTGTTTTGTAATTATCTTTAACCTTCCCAAATATGCAATACCTTTTTGCATTTTTGGTATTGTTGAAAAACATTTGACAAAGTAAAATGTATGTTTGTCATTTTGCAATATCCAAATCAACAAAAATGTTGAATTTTGAGAGTTATTTGTTATTGAAAATGAAATATAAATTACAAAAATGATTTTTTTCACAATTAGGTTTTTGGGAAGTCATGTCTCTTAAAAACTTTAATAGGTTTTTTTTAATATTATATCCTTTGGAAACTTGAAGATGGTCACATTCAAGGGCCAAGTATACAAAGGCCCACTAATATAAATTAAATGATCATGTTGTTGAGATCAACATCACAGACACATGGGAATTATGGAACAACATTTTTTCAAAGCTAGGAAATGAATATGAAAAAATGATTGGTATATAATTCAAACATTATAAGGAATAATCATGTATTTTGTTAATTCTAGATTTTTGAAAAGTCTAAAGTTAATAATTGAGCATTTTGGAAGTTAGAAAATTGAAGATTGTTTTTTATTTAAGGCCCACCAAATGATACAACAATAGATATTAATAATGTTTTGGCTCAAATTCAATAAAACTTAATCTTAACCACAAGGTTATAAATAGTCCATAATTAACTAAATACATATTAATTAAATATTTAAATTGAGTGAGATATAGATGAACTATTGGAAATACATGAAAAAATCAAACACATTCAATTCTAAACTTTCAATGTTTATCCAAAAACAAAAGAAATCGAACCTTTTGAACTCATGTTGCCTCACTTCATTCAAAACCTAAAATTTTCCTTTCTAAATGTGTTCAACACCAATTTTTGCCTAGGGTGATACCAAGGGCATCACATGATGTTGATAATGATTTTCACATAATTGATATTATTATAATAATCGTAATGATATAATACCATTATTGGTCAATAATTAATTTGGATTTTCCAAGAAGAAAGGGAATATGCAAATGTAAGATTTGGTGATAAAATTTTGGTTTAAATAAAAAACCAATTGTTAGTAACATTGCATAATTATTTCGGAAGATTTGTGAATTATGCATCATCATAATACTCATTAAGTACTTGACCATTGCATGTATGTTTAGCATCACACGTGTCAAGATAATCATGGAAATGTTGCATTAATTAAACAACTATATTGACATTTTTAAATTATTTTTCTCATAACTTACTATATTACAATTATTGCATCAAACTTTCATTTATGTCTAATCATTCATTTTTACCAAGACGTATATATTATCACATACAAATGCATACAAACACAAGATCTTTTGATTTCTTTCTCCAACAATATTCTCTTGAAGATCATATATTCACCAAACTTCACAATTTAGCCACGATGAGTTTTTACTTATGCACTTTGCTTTCTTACCTCAAGGTATTAATATTTGTTCCTTACATTACTTTAGGCTACATTAATTGTACCCATTTCATATCAAGGCAATCCGCAAATGTTTTTCAATTGAAAGGTTAAAAAATGACTTTCATAATTTGTTATATTATTAATAATTGGTGTGATAAAAAAAACTCTTATTTACATTTTTATCATTACTTTCTTTTGAAAATGCATTCAATCTTTGTGATGGATCAAATAATAACAAGCCAACCTTTGAATCCATGGGAAAGTTATTTTTAAATGGTTATAAGGTGTTCATTTTTACCCTTCAAAATCAAGCATTATTTTCCAATGTGATTGAATTGGTATTACCTTTGGCAAAATCCACTATGGAATAATGTTTAATTTTTCATCTATGCACCTTTAATGATGAGTAAAATGTCCTAGGTTGCTAGCCTAGTGTGAACTTGTTATCCAATTAATTGAATCTGAATTTTGAATTTTTGTTCAATTTTTTATGATAACAATTATTCAACATTCATTATTTTTTGTTCTTTAGGTCTAAAAATGATGGAATCACCTCCAAAAGATCCTACTCATTGAACTTTTTATAACAATACCAAAATCATGGCTACATGTCCCTAAATGATTTTTTTTGATTTCGATGAATATCAAATGATAAAATTGTTCAATATTCAATAATTATTGCACAATAGGTCTAGATTTTAAAATTACAATACCATCTTGGTCCACCCCTACTCATTAAGGGCTTTCCAATGGCACCCTAATGTGGTTCAAAACATTGTAGTTTGGGAGATTTCAACAAGCTAAACAAACAAACAACCTTCTTTAATAGATAAAATAGTGGTTTGTGCATTAGACCAAGTGTGAACATGATTGTCTAAATGTTCCAAGTGTGAACAAGACTTTAAAATCATAAAACCAATTGTGAAAAAATATTTTAATTTTTAAATTAATATACAAAGACAAAAAATTACTCAAAATTCAAGAAATCGCATTAATCAAGTGATTTCCAATAGTACAAAAAAAATGTCCAATATCCTTATAGAAATTTATTTTTATTTTATTAGATTATGTTTGACAAAATTATTCAATATTCAATAATTATTTCATTATCGATTGAAACATTACAAAACCACCTTGATGCACTTATATTTATCAAAGGCTTCCAACAATACCTAAAAGTCTATTAAAAGGTGCATTGGTTTGGGAAATATCAATGTGGTAAACAAACTACCTTCAATATATAAATTCTTTAATTAATATCTTGGTTTTGATTTGCATTAAAAGTTTTAACAAACTATAAATTTTTAACATGTTATCAAGTATTAAAAATAATTAACCTATATAGACAATATATAAGTATGTAGGTGCACCTTATTGGATTATCATTATTTTAAATTGAAATTTTTAAATCGCCACACAATAAGTAATTGTGTAGTGAATTTCAGACTAACTACTAATTAAATCACCCCAAAATAATGATGTGAATACATTTTCTTTAGAAACCAATAAATTTAATGTATGACATACAAATATTTTATATGGGGTTAAGTCAGGCCTCATAAGTTTTTAGAAATCTAAACTTTAACAAAACTAGCTTAGTTTTGAGACGACACATGGTGTTGTATTTGATCTTGTTGTGTTCAACGCAGAAGTGTCTGCAAGACGAGGCGCTGCTTAGCTTGGAAGATTCCTTCAAGCGACAGGTGCATGAGCGCCATGCGATTTTCATCCAGCTCCCATTTCAGGATCGAAAAGTCTGACTCGACAAATGTCGTGTTAGCAAGCACGGTCGTCAGCCCGCCGTAGAACGAGCATAAGTGCTCGAACCAACCTAGGGCACAGTCCCACGCGTCATTGAACATGGTCGTGTGATCGTGTTTGTCGATGATGTCGCGCATGATGGTGTCAGAGTTGTAAAGCTGGAAAAGCTCACGATGCTGAGCTTCAACCTGCTCCACGCTCTCCTCGGACTAGAATGAGGAAACGTGTTGTTGAAATGGGTCTAGCACATCCTTCAAGAAGACGCCATGACGCAACTTGACCAGCTGAACGGGCAACACATGCGGCACGTCCTTGTCCAACGCGCGATTATCGCCGTCCCGCTCAGCCTTAACCGATTACAGCAAAGCGATCAGCACCAATGCGTACGTGGTGATGTGATTGATCACATCTTGTTGATCAGCTATTTCAAGGCACTCGTAGCAGTCACATGCGAACGAGCCTTGATTTTCAATGTGGTTGACAATCGCCATGGCTAGGATGCGCAGCGAGCCCTGTTGCACGTAAGCGTCGTCCTCGTGGGCCTCGTCGCCATCAATGTCACCAATCTCGATCTCAAACATGGCAATGATTGTGCCGAACAAGTTGTGCATGAGAGTTTCTTGCTAGTCGATCAACAACGACCTGGCCTGCAATTGGGCCAACGTGACGTTGATCGCGTCGATCTTTGGCGCCATCGTGTACGTGATGATCCAGCACTGGTCCAACAACATTAGGTTGGGCCGCTTGTCCTTGGTGTGCTCCAGGAGTGGGCAATGATACGACTTGTAGAAGTTCAGCAGGTGGCCCAGGTGCGCCCAACGATTCGTCTTCTTTCGGCACTTGACGTTCATGGCGATGATCTGGTTGTGCGGAGGTAGACCGAGAACATGTAGGCTTGCTTGACCCAGACGCCGTTGTCGATGCCCTCAGTTGCAGCCTTGACCACAATGTTGATTTAATGCGGTGGGCACTAGATGTGTAACACGTCGTTGTCGGCGCAATCGACGAGGTGGGTGACGACGCCAGCATGATGGCCCGTGATGGTGTTCTTGCCGTCCGTCGACACGCCAATCAGCTTGGCAAGCCACTTGATGTACAACATGTCCATGAACTTGGCGATCAAATTGAAAATGTTGACAGCGGAATGGCGTTCGAACATGGGCATCACGACGAGGTGCAAGTTGACCAGTTCGCCGCGATAGCAGACACATACACGCATGTCGAAAAACAAATGGCCGCGATGCGCGCTTCCGTCGCTAGCCAACAACATGGCCCAAATTGACTCATTGTCGAGGATGCCGGTGATTTGCTGCAACGTGACAACGACCAGGACGCGCGTGTACTGATCAACAATGCAATCATTGAGGCCAGCAAGTTTTGCCGTCTTCGTGTGGTCCTTGGCTTTCTGGATGGTTGCCGCCGTCTGTCGGAACAACAGACTGATACCGACATAGTCCATGGCCAGGTCAAAGCACAAGACGTCCTTGATGGTCACCGTGTAGATGGGCGCATCGTCCTCCTTGCAAAACAGCTTCATCGCATTTTTTTCTCATTCTGCTTTTCGATGAGCTTCTTGCGGACAGCATTGGTCGGGTTCTGTTCGCCATCATCGGCGTCAATGTTCTCGAGCTGTTTGTCATCACGGAAGAAAAGGTCACCAATGATGACATCGACAATCTCGATACAAATGAAGAACTCATACATGTCCTTGTCCAGATCAAAGTGGTGATGCAGCGTGTTGGTCTCCTCGATGCACCCATTGAAATATTGTTTCTTTTGGTCGACTGACATCCCCTAGTACTCCGTCCATGATGCCGCATGATGCCCCTCGTGGTGACTACGGTACTTGAACAGGGAGAATGGTTTTGTGAAATATTTGATGTCGTTGCGTTGTTTGCGTTTTTGCCCTTTGACGTCCTCGACCACATCTCGGCCCTGGTATAAGCAAAACAAGCATTGGACCGTGATGTCACCATGAGCGTCCGTTGAGACGATATCGAGGGCGAAGTCCAGCACGTGCGCCTTTTGGAACGGGGTCCCCTTCTTGCTCGTCATCCTGGTGATCCCGCACAACTTTGTTAGTTTTGAGACCGTGGCAGACTTGACTTTGAGATATCCATGGCTATTTTTAGCAAATCTCAAAACTTATGAGGCCTGGGTTAAATGGATGTGTATGTAAGGCAAAAACTATAATTAGTTAGTTGAAATTATTTATTTGACCATAATGTTCATTATTATACTACATTGGCAAGGTACCTATTTTGGTCCAAACTTGTACCCTTTTTCATTTTGAGAACTTGGGAATATCTAGGCAATTTATAATATAAAATCAAAATTTTAATGCTACCTATTGTGAAATAGATAGATTTTTGGATTGAAAATTCAAATATGAAAAAACTATGTCATTCGTAAAATTTAATGTGAATTCAATATAATTGTTGCAGTCCATAGTCATATGTGGGTAGCCAACTAAAAATGAAAGTTCACTACCATATTATTAAGTTTTGGTTTTGATAATCTATTTACAATGGTTCATAAATAGACCAAAACTTATGATTGCCTAGAATTAATGTGGGCCATACTAACTTTCCAAATGCAAATTTAATGTCTCTTAGAATTAAGGTGGTAGGAAAAAAAAGAAAAGAGCTACCAATAAATATTAAAGGATTAGAGTGAATGAAAATCACAAAAACTATTGCAAAATACAAATTTGTAGCATCCAATGACATAACATTTGTGTAATGAAATCTAAATGCATCCATTTACAACCTTAATGTAACATTCACATTTAGATTCAAACAACATAATCTTACACAAAAGCCTTTTAATAAGTTGTTCACATAAGATTGGACTATGGGGATTAAACAAGCAACCCAATTAGCTCGGTTCATGGGAAAATCAATCAAAATAATTGTCAAAACATGCAATTTGATTTTGATCTTAATCTTAAGTTCAAATTCAAATTATCTTCAACTTTGAAGGTTGAGGGCATAGCTAAATGGAAATTTATAGCAAATATTATGAAATGTGAATCTTCTAATTTGACCTCCCAAATCATAAATTACATTAAGTAATTCAATGGATGGTTAAACCTTATGCAATCCATTTTGTACAAAACATGGGAATAACATATTTGCATTTGTGTCTCGTGGAGGGCTCAAAGGAGTACATATATGTACATACTTATTATTATTATTATTATTTATGTCTCGTAGAGGGTGGAAAAGCATTTTTTTGGGGTGCAATTTGTGTATTGCAAAAATTGAAGGAGCAAATTTATTTCGTTTTCTTGCAATTTTTCTCTCACAAAAGATAAAGGGAAAATTTTGAATTTAACTATTTATTAAGAAATTAGAACAATGAAAACATTTTGTTTCATGCTTTCATTTTAAGTTATGACATTGGTCCCCTATCTACCCATGACTTTAAAAATAGCTTAAAACTAAGGATGAAAAGGGCAAATGCATGCCCAAATAGGTCCAAAGACACTATATTTTATCCTTTTTAAGAAGCATTGCAATTTCGAATGGGTGAAAGCATGGTAAAGTATGTCCATGAATGTTACTTCTTTTTGTGGTGGAAAGTATCCATAAACTAAGATTTAATACATTGAAATCATGAATATATTTTACTTTAATGATCAATAAGAGGAAGATCTTTGATTTCATTGCATAATATTGAATAATTGCATGTATTAATATGCATTTAGGTACATTTTTAGAAATACAAGTACATGAAAGTAGGTGTCATACTCATGTTTCAAATATATGAAAGTATGATGAAAGTACAATTGTACTTGGATTTTTGGTACTTTCAAATGGATAAAACATTAATATGATAAATGTGTTTTTTTTTCATATCATAGTCATAATTTTATAAAAGTTCTCATATAAAAGTACAAAATTTTGAAAACCCAACTCGTTTAGAACATAACTTTCATCCATTTTTCTTATATGAAAATTCTTCGCATTTTATGTGTAGTTTACCATAAACTCAATGGAGTGCACCATTGCTTCATAATGAAAGTGAAAAAAGTTTTGAATATGTTTTTCAATGTTTATGCCATAAATATGACTGTGACTACATGATGCTTTTAATTCTACCATTTCCATTTCTTTGAAATTTATAGAAGAATATGAAGTTTTAGATTCTTTTGAGTTCTGGGAGAGGAGTCCATTATTGCTTTTGAGTTGTTTTTGGCCTTTGACATTAAAAAAATGGGTTTGTGGTGTTTTAATTTTAATTTAATTTTCGAGAAAGTTTGAAAAGAAGAAAGTTCAATGTTGTCTTTGATGTTGGATCTTAAGGTAAGGCCAAGGCAAGGCCATTTTTTAAGAATATGATAGAAAAACCTTATATGTCATGTTGTTAAATGTTATCACCATTTGCACATGTTGTTTGGAAAATGCCACTATTGAGCAAGGTGTCGATGAAAATTTCAATTAAGACATTTTTGAAATGACAACAAACACAAATGAACCAATGCACGAACTTGTTAACGTGGAACCCTTGATTTTCAAGATGTTTTAAATGGATATGGAAGATATAAATTATTTTTTTCAATGGTGGGAGAAACATGAAACAATGTTTTTTATAGTTAGATTCTTAGCTTGTCAAATCTTAAGGATTGTTGGTTCACAAATTTAGATTGAAAGGATTTTTTCTTTAATGGGAATATTTGTTAATCTTAAGAGATGTCATTTACACTTTGATAATTTGATTTAACTAAATTTTGTGGAAACAAATTGGCCCAATGACCCTAGGATTGGTTGTAAACCCTTTTTGTAATTACTAGAACTAATTAAAACTAATGCAAAATTAGAGGATAAGTTAAAGGAATTTGAATGATTATTTTTTTAAATGAGCTTTTGGAAATTATATAAATTAATGAAAATTTGCTTAACATTTAAATAATTCTTTACACAAGTTTGGATTTATTTCCAATTAGTTTAAACCAAATTTTTAATAAATTTGAAATCTAGATTGGGAAATCCAAATATGAAAATTAATTATTATCACATTTGTGAAAATTGCCTTGTCTAAAGACCAATTTGATTAATTTAAAAAAAAATTCAAATATCCTAATTGACTACCGTAATCTAAAATATTTATTAAAAAAATTGGGCCACTTCTTTCAAGTGTTGGGAAGTACTAAAATTGACAGTTTTGATAAAACATGAGAGAATTGCCAAACATTAGTAAATTCATGGCTTATCATGTTAGTTATTTAGTTAAGGCCTATGAGTTTCACTTTCAGTTGTTGTCAAAAGTGATCAAATTAACATATTTTTAGTACCTAAATCATGTCATGGATGACAATCCCAACATTTGTTTAACATCATCACTATCATCATTGCCAACATCATCCTTAACATGAACAACGGATGAATTTTATCCATTGTTGATTCATAATGTTATTAGGAAGGTCCCCAAGAAAGTTCCTTCAAATATTTTGTGATATGTGTAAATTTTTTGAGTTATTTGGAGATATCTTAAATTAGTTTTAGATTTTTTGAATTACTTTGAAACATCTTGAATTAATTTGATATATTTTTAGATATTTTTCTTTGAACTAGGTCCTCAACAATGTATCAATAAAAGTAGTTCCTTTCAAGTTACCTTTATATGTTCAACATTAATTTTGAGTATGATCTTGCACCATAGCTATGTTATATTCTTTTCATGTTTTCACAATAAAAATTTATTTAAACCTATGTCTGGCACATTTTGTGTTCTTGTCTTTAGTTTTTGTGTTTGGATTAGAAATAGGCATGCCTTTTCATCATGTTTTGTTCATGTCCTTCGAAATTTTTTTTGTCTTGGTTCTTATTGTGCCTATGATGTAATAGGATAACACACATGAAAAAGCAAGGGCTCCAAACATGTTCATGTACTTGACATAAAAGATGAAAGGCAATTGATTGTAGGAAGAATGTTGTTGCCGCTACAAGTCATTTTTATAGGCACTACACCAAAAACATAGCCACCAAATAATCAAAGAAGAATTATGTGTGTGGCAAATGGGTGGGATCTAACCTATAGTGAAAATCATTGGTCAAACCTTGAAATGACCAAATATTTTGTGGAAAATATCATGGTGTTTTAGCACCAAATTCAAATCAAACTACTTGGATTACAAACACATTAGAGAATAATATGGTTGTTAGATCGTTGGAGTGACACAAGGTAAACATCCAAACATCTTGTATGTACTAGCAAATTGTAAAGATTAACAATAAACAAATAAAGTGTTTTGAACTTGAGGTTTGATTGAAAATCAATGAAGCATTGTGAAAGTTTAAGAATTTTTACAATTAGACATGAAAAAGTCCAAGAGCTACAAAATTAAGTAAACTTATATATTATCCATATAAATAGCCTATTAGCTTAGGCCTACTATAGGTACGTAGCTTAAGCCCTCAAATACATAACATAAGCCACTTAGGCCTAATAGATAGGTAGTTTGTCATACTAGCTAGGTAAGTAGCCTAGGCCATCTAGGCCTACTAACTAGGTAGCTTAACCTAAGTTATCAAAGTTTATTCAATAACTACATAACATAATTGAACCACCTAGGCCTATTAGGTAGGTACCTAACCTAGGCCACCTAGGCCTACTAAGTAGGTACATAACTTAATTTAAGCTACCTAAGCCTATACTAAGTATGTAGTTAACTTAAATTAGATTACTTAGGCCTACTGGGTAGGTAACATAATAGCTTATTACCTATAGGTAGCTTAATAACCTATTAAGTAGGTAGCTTAATAGCCTATCAAATAGGTAATATAGGCCTAAACCGACCTAATAAGCTAGGCTACTTACCTAACATGCCTAGGCTAGGTCTATTAATATGCTAGTAGGTATAACTTATGTAGCCCACTATATAACATATAAGCATAAGTAGCTTATTAAGTAGGTATAAACATATAAACCTAATGGGTACTTATAAGGCCTAGTAGACTATAACCTACATGTTACCTACGTACATGCATTTATTAATAGGTACCTCCTACTTACTTAAGTTAACCTACCTATTTATGTAAGTAATGTGAAAAATTCAAGTTCATTTAGTATAATATGTTGAAAAAAATTCATGGAAATTGATGACAATATGTTACTACAAAATCATGTTCATTACAATGTGTTGTCCAAAAAAATCACCTATGGGGTGGTGGTGCAATGGTTAAGGACTTGATTCCTCAATGTAAAGTCCCTAAACTTGCAACTTAGGCTACCTTGGTTACTTAGGTGACTTAATTATGTAACTTTAGGTTACAAAGCCTACTAGGGTACCTAGCTTAAGTTACTTGGCCTAACTTAGGGGGCTTGGCCTAACTTAAATGGCTTGGTCTAGCCTAGGTGGCTAAACTAAGTGACCTATTTTAGGCTTAGGACATAAGGTTGGTAGGTAAATAAATAAATAAAATTGTGATATTAATTATTAGGTTTATTAATTAGGTAGTAGGTAAGTAGGGCAAATAATTAATTAAATAATATTTTTCATATTAAATTTAAATACATTTATAATATATATATATATTTTTGTCATTGCCCAAATTATATTATCATCACGATGATTCAATAAAAAAAAACTTAGTAAGAAAACCCAATAAAAAAATTAACCAAGAAAACTTAGTCAAAACGATTGAAATCAAAACGACTTGTTCAAAATGACATTTTGGTCCAATTGAACAGGGGACAAAAAAACCATATGGAGGATTTTTTGACCAAATTTCCCAGTACAAAAACTCTTGATTTTTGTAGTCATTTGTCTTTAATTGAATTGAATTAATTTTAGTTGAATTGAAATTCAATTGAAATTCAATTCAATGTAGTTGTATGCATTGTTGTTCAATATTTTCATCCAAAATGAAACTTATTTTTCACAAAATCATTTCATTTTTTTCATCAATTGATTGTTAGTAGGATGTGAAGCTCAAGTTGGATCATATGTAAATAAGTTGAACCTTCCATTTTATTTTTTTCACAATAAAATAATATGTTAACATTTGGTCCAAGTGTTAAGAAAAAATGAATTTGAAAGGAAGATGATCTTAAATGGCCTATCAATTGGATGATATATATATATATATATATATATATATATATAGCACACATAAAATTTATAATGTCTTTCAAAAGGTAATAGTGATAATGAGAAGTAACTAACATTATAGTGAAAACATTGGCAAAATTATTTTTATTGTATTTGGAGGACACATTATTATGCAAAAGTTGTCGTCAAAAATTGAAATGTTAGCTCTAACAAACATTTTTTTTTTTCCGAACACCTCACCTTTTTCTCATTTTTTTCTTGTGATATTGGCAGGTATCATGGGAAAAATTAGTTGGTTTACACAAGGTAGCACCTTTGAAGCAGGTTGTTCTTGAAATATACACCCCCTCCCAAAACTAATTAAAAATTATTTATCAATATGTGCTAAGTAAATTGGAGACTGTAGACTTTCCCATGTGTAAATACTGATATATTTTATTTTATTTTTCCTTGTGATAGGTATTCAATGGGTATTGTATGGAAAATTATAACAAATAAAAATGGGTGTTTTGAGAAATGTCATGCTTGCCCACCCTTTGCATAGGCAAAATTATGCATGGTAACATGCATTCCTGATACATAAAGAAAATATGACAAGGTTTTTACCATTGTTGGGTGGTTTTCATTTTTTGGTGAGAACTGGCTAGTTCCCAAATATTTGTTGGGCCGGTTAGTGAGAACTGACCAAATCCTCAACATGTGTATTTTTTCCAAATTCACCCAGTTTTCAAATAAGGCGATTTTTGCATATAAGATAACAATCGGTTCTTTTGACTAATTTTCACAACTTGGTTTTCTATTTTTGGAAATTAATATTGAATTTAATAAATATTGAATTACTTAATATACTTACTATATATTGTTGGAAATTCATATATACTTTATTAATTAAAAGAATTTAAACTTAGAAATACATGCAAAATTGGAAAAAAAAATTCAATATTTACAACTCCACAACTTTGTCCCTTTCAAAAGTTCTTTCATATTCTTCTAACTTTTTTTTCTAACTTAAGATCATTCTTAATAAAATCTACCAAACTAGAAGGGTATTTACAACCTATCCTAGGATCATTGGCCAATTTTTGCTTACAAAAATCAATGTATCAAAATTTTCTAATTGTAAATGACATCTCCTAAGATTAGTAAAAGCTCTACCTAATGGAAATATTCTTTTTATTTCAATTTGAAATCCAATTATTCTTAAAATTTGTCTAGCACAAAAACCAACTATAGGAAACATGCTCCCATGTTTTTCCCACCAATGCAATGGACATTTGATGTTTTTAACATCCACTTTATAATGCTTAAAAATT
>Ga0209208_10009711_pt1 | contig 12607 bp, 10 predicted proteins | sample S1TSphfallax_3_FD_187694 | JGI IMG/M metagenome (GOLD analysis project Ga0209208, IMG submission 187694) | Host-associated microbial communities from peat moss isolated from Minnesota, USA - S1T2_Fd - Sphagnum fallax MG (SPAdes) (version 2) | ecosystem: Host-associated > Plants > Peat moss >...
AGCTCCATTGGTTTCAAGTGGTGCTTTAGCAACAGGGTCTTCAAACTTCCATTGGAAGCAGATGCTTATTCTGCTGCAACTGTTGGTCTCAAGGAAAATAGTTCCAAAACTTCATTTGCCTTCCTTCTTCTTCTTCTTCGCTGCAATTCCAGATCAAGCACCCACAAGACTACTCTCAAAGCAGTGTAGCCCCCTGATAAACTCTCTAACCCATTGTGTGTGTGCTCTTCCGAGATGAGTAAAAGAAATTTTCTTGCTAACATTCTTCCTGGCTTATGAGCAGCAGGAATATCACAAACATTGGATCCGACTCCGCCTGCACCATCGCTGCTGCTGCTGCTACGTTTCTTCAACTCGCCAGTGATGACACAAAACCCTAAACCCTAAACCGAAACCAAGGCTGTTCAACCCATTTTGTGCAGCCTGTCTGTAAATAGTAACGAGCGAGCAGTATTTCTGGAAGGCGCTCAAGGCCTTCTCCTCAACAAATGGGTCTGCGTTGGTGGGGTTGTTGCGAAATCTTCCGAGAGAGAGCGAGAGAGACAGAGGAAGAGAGAAGAATCTCATGGGAGTCTCTTTGCAAGAATTGGGTGTGCTTGATTCTCAGGAAATCTGTTGAGCAAGAGGAGGAGAAAGTGGGGGTGGTGGTGTTTTGGGGTTTTGGTGTGTCTTGGATTGATTCCGAGAGAGAGACAGAGAGTCAGAGAGGATCATGGCTGCAGCCAGGACATTCTTATCTAGGTTTTTTCTCAAATCACAATCCTGGCAAGCTCCTCGAGTTTGGCAGCAGGTTGGGTTTTTTTTGGGTGCAACTAACTCTTCCCATGATCTCATTTTGTGGCTTTCGTTGCTTTTGTTTTGTGTTTTCAGGAATTTTGTTTATGAGCATTCGTTTCTTTCTGAAGCTTTTTGCAGAGATTTTAGAATTCCATGGATGTAAATTAAGATGAGGGTTCTTGGGGTTAGGCTGCACAGGTGACTCAGAAGACACCAGCAGCTGCTTTGGCATCCTCTTTCCTGTATGGCATTACAGGTGGAAATACAGCAAGAGCTCTCAGGTATGTTGTGTCCCAATCCTCTGAAACTCCTTGGGAAAGGATTTAGCAAAGTGAGAGAAGAAATAACCCAAAAATCTCTTCTGCAGCAGCAATTGGGAGAAGAGTTGCAGATGCAAAATCTCAAATTCTCTTCTGAATTCTCTTTCGAGTCCCAAAACTTCGTCTGAGTCTTTTGTGAATTCATTTGTGTTTTAAAGTTGTGACCTTTTGTGAGCATCTTGATTAGACCCCAAAAAACGTGAGAGTTATATAGATATGGATGTGGGAATCACCAAACAAATTATTTCATGTTGGCTGCAGTGGGAAGGCAGCAGCTGGAAGTGATGTGATCGGCATTGACTTGGGTACCACAAACTCTTGTGTGGCTACTATGGAGGGCAAGGTGAGAGAGAAACTGCAGCAATATACAGTTAGGTAGTACCTGTTGGTGATTGGAAGAAACCTTTTTTTTTATCCATCTATGGGGTTCTGTTTGTGGATTTGGAATCGTTTTGGTGGATCCTTTTTTTTTTTTGGGTGACTTTTTGATCAAATGTTTTGCAGACCCCGAGAGTGATTGAAAATTCTGAGGGGTCTAGAACTACGCCTTCTGTTGTGGCATTCACGCCCAAGGGTGAGCTACTGGTTGGTACACCAGCAAAGCGTCAGGCTGTCATCAACCCAGAGAATACCATCTTTGGTACAAAGCGTTTGATTGGTCGCAAATTTGATGACCCGATAACAAAGAAGGAGATGCAGATGGTGCCATTTAAGATAGTGCCAGGACCCAATGGGGATGCATGGGTGGAGGCCCTTGGCAAGCAATATTCACCGAGCCAGATTGCCTCCTTCATTTTGCAGAAGATGAAGGAGACTGCTGGATCGTATCTAGGCCGTGATGTGAAGAAAGCTGTTATCACTGTGCCTGCTTACTTCAATGACGCACAGCGCCAAGCTACAAAAGACGCTGGACGCATCGCTGGGCTGGAAGTGCTGCGAATCATCAATGAGCCGACAGCAGCTTCCCTCTCTTATGGAATGGATCAGAAGGAGGGTCTTGTGGCTGTCTTTGACTTGGGGGGAGGAACCTTTGATATCTCTATTCTTGAGATCTCGGGCGGTGTTTTCGAGGTAAACTTTTTTTCTTCTGAGAATTGCCAGAAATATGGTATCCTGGCGAGACTATATATTCTGCTGAGTGAATTTCTGAGCGAATATATTCTTCTGTAGATTCTTCTTCTTCTCTTGGATGTAGTTTGTTCTAACATGTGGGGCAGAAGAGAGCAGGTGAAGGCGACAAATGGAGACACATTCTTGGGAGGTGAGGACTTTGACAACGTGCTGCTGCAGTATCTTGTGGATCTGTACAAACGGGAACAAGGTATTGATCTTTCCAAAGACAGACTGGCACTTCAGCGCTTGCGAGAAGCTGCAGAAAGGGCCAAGGTAGAGCTCTCTTCTACCACTCAAACAGACATCAATCTGCCCTTTATCACTGCCGATGCTTCTGGTGCCAAGCACTTGAATGTGACTATCACACGTGCCAAGTGAGTTTTTTTTCCTGCTTTCTTGTTGTCAATTTGAATGTGTCTATTTGAAGCCTGTTGGTTCCAGTTGTAACTTCTGTAGACTACTTATTGATGTGTTGTTGAAAATGGGTTCAGGTTTGAGCAGTTGACTGCTCACCTCATTGAGCGCACAAAGCAGCCTTGCTTCGACTGTCTCAAGGATGCAGGTGTCTCAACCAAAGATATTGATGAAGTTCTATTGGTGGGAGGAATGACTCGCATGCCCAAGGTGCAGGAGACAGTGAAAGAAATCTTTAACAAGGAACCCAGCAAGGCAGTTAATCCTGATGAGTGTGTTGCCATGGGTGCTGCGATCCAGGGTGGTGTGCTGCGTGGAGATGTCAAGGATATCCTCCTCCTGGATGTTACACCCTTGTCTTTGGGCATTGAGACATTGGGAGGGGTTTTCACTCGTTTGATCACTCGCAACACAACGATTCCTACCAAGAAGAGCCAAGTGTTCTCAACTGCTGCTGATGGCCAAACTCAGGTCAGAAAAGAAGCGGGTTTTTGTTATGCAAAGTTTGAATACCAAGACTTGAAGTGCTCCTGATTATTGCAAGGTTCAAGTCCATCTAAGTTTTGATATCAAGCCTGCTGACCGAGGAACTTTGTTCCATACTGTTGTGTTTGGATTTTCGGGCGGCAGGTGGGAGTGAAGGTATTGCAAGGAGAGCGAGAGATGGCAGCTGACAATAAAATACTCGGTCAGTTTGACCTTGTGGGTATACCCCCGGCTCCACGTGGTGTACCTCAAATTGAGGTTACATTTGACATTGATGCAAATGGCATTGTGAATGTATCAGCTCGGGATAAGGCGACAGGGAAAGAACAAGTGATCACCATCCAGTCTTCAGGGGGCTTGTCAGAGAATGACATCCAGCAAATGGTGAAAGATGCGGAACAATATGCACAGAGAGACCAAGAGAGGAAGCAGCTTATTGATGCACGGAATGAGGCAGATTCCACGGCATATTCAGTCGAAAAGAGCCTCAATGAGCACAAGGATAAGTTATCCCAGGATGTCATTGACAATGTAACTGCAGCTTTGTCAGATTTGCGGAATGCAAGTGCATCGGACAACGTGAATGAGATTAAGCAGAAGACATCAGCTGCTCAGACAGCGTCTATGAAGATAGGAGAGCAATTGATGCGACAATCACAGTCAGGAGGTGGGTCCAGTGGCACCACGGGGTCAAGTGGATCAAGTGGACCCGGTTCATCTGGTCCAGGTGGAGTCACTGATGCTGATTATGAGGAGGTGAAGAAGTAAAGCAAAGTGGATGGGTGTTTGAGACGTAAAAAGCTCTCATCTTGCACCCAAAAAACCAAACTCATCTGAGTCGCAGCTTTTTGTGGGTTTACTGAATGGGTTTTTGGCCATCTGTGCACACACATAGTCTAAGTCAATAAGACTTTCAAGCAAATCACTCTCTGCGATGTTTTTGTACAGTGGATTTCAGCGAGTTACGTGTGTTGACATGTTTTTAGTCTTCCACAGCGGATTACAGCACATTACCTGTAACGTTTTTAGTCTTCCACTGGATGCAATCCATGAAGCTAGAAATTTTCGTGTCGTTTTTGTCATGTATATTTTGTAATATGAGAATTTCTTCACCAATATACAAGAAATTATAAGGTAACACCACTGCAGCACTTGTTGTCAGCCACTGCACACACCAGTGGCTGTGTTGATCACCACTTGGCAACTGTGTGCTGCCTTCAAAGTTCACTCCTACTGCTTTCAAGTGCTGGGGTTAGCTGAAGCCAAGCTCTCTTGCTCTCTCTTGATATGTATTTCTATATATGTGTATATATATATAGCCTGCTGCCTACAAGAGATATTGCAGGGCAGAAGTTTATCAGTGGACAGGATTTTCAAGTGATGAATAAGTTTGTATTGAAGGTGGCCTCATTTGTGAAATTGTTTGGTTTGTAAAGGCTGATTGTTTCTGGTTCATTTGATATTGCAGATTGTTTGGAAGTATGTGGGTGTGCAATTTATGCAGATTGTACTTTGAATTGGTATGTAGATTATATGCATTGCAGGTCACACTTGGGGAGGTCAAGCATGAGCTGGGCAGTTGAGAACTGAAAGATATCAGGAGATGGGAAGAAAGGTGGTCAGTCTAGCCACCACTGACGTCGGGAGAAGCTGCTGATGAGAAAGGGATGAAGCTTGATGAATCCTAGATCTTCACTAAAAACTAAGAAAATTTCAACAAGGATGACATGAACAAATCCAGCTAAGTACTCCTGCAAAGTGCTGGGGTTTTCATAATAACACAGAAATCTTATGTATTTGGGAGAACTATTTGAATGGATTTTCTTGGGAAACAAACTGATGATCACATATACTCTTTTCATGAATAGAAATTCAAATGACTTACCATCTAACTGATCTACATGTCATGGTAAGTAGATCGCCCAAGCTCCAGCTACACCAAACACCTTGTCATTCACAAATGATCCAAAGGCATAGTCATCAGTGGCAGGATCCCATAAACATTTGCTTGCAAATTGAAAGCCTTGGTCCCTTTGATCCCCTATCACCGATTGCACCACAATTTTGTATCTTTCCAACCCCATCTCTATCCACCAAAAACACGATCATAGTTCAACAAAATGTGACTACAAAGGGTTGTCAAAACATAAGGTCATTGTACACATTGAAATACTAGGTTCATTATGTGTTTTTTTCATAATAGTTTTTGTTTGCATTGTTTGATGCAACTTAATAGACATATGAAGACAACTGTTTATTTAACTATGTGTATCATGCATACATTTGGATGCCAAGAAATGGCAATCTCTTTATTGTATTTGAGAAACAAAAAAGGTTTTCTTTGCGATTAGGGTTGTGAGATAATTGAATTGTAATATGGTTTTGCTTGTGAGGGTTTTGTATACAAATATGCATGTTTTCTTGTTGTAACGATCCAATGCTTAAATATGACTTTGTTTCGTTTTTTCCATTTGTTTGATTTGCATTGAATTAAATTAGTGTGTGGTTTCTTGAACAAGTCGTATTTGAAAGTTATCATTTGAATTGTGGAATTCATGTTAACATATGTGGGTTTTTTGCATGACATCTTTCATAAAGATTTGGATTTGATCATGGAAAATAAGTACCAAGGATAAATATTCGTGAATTTGGTTACAAATTAAACGATTCATGTGACCTAATTTTCTACCACCACACACGCACCTCTTACTTGAAGTTTGATAGTATCAGTAATTTCTCGAATCCATTGAGGTGCTTGTTCGGAGTCATAATTAACACCGCCAAGTTTTTCTTTCAACACGTTTTGGATGATTTCTTTGACTTTCCCAGGTTGAAATCGTGTTGTCGGGGCATATGGCAAATCAGAATGCACAACCACCTACAATATCCATTGCATTATATCGATGACCATTGACAAGTTTATTCATGGTTAAGATCATAACATTCTCATATTGATAAAAAAAAAAATATATATTTTTTGAAATAAATTGTATTAATGGGTACTTGTTGAAAAACAAATTATTAACAATTTATCAAATTGGGAAAATATAAAATTTTAGTTAACTACTTATAATGGTATTCACAATTTTGATGGGATCAACATACTGTGGTGCTTAGGATATTGAACAAATCTGGAATGTCAATCAACTCTTCTTTCATTTCATGAAGTGTCTCCAATTTTGTAGACTCCGACAATGCCATGTAATTAACATTTGAATTGAGCCGTCAATACATTAATGTGTGGTAAATTAGAATGGTGTAGTGATGATGGTGGGTTTATATGAAGAGGTGAAATTTTGTTGAGAAATTTGTTGAGATCAAAAACAACTTTTAAAGAAATATGATGCAAATGTGCAAGTGCAAACTCTAGATATCATGGATCTCATCAAACACCATTGGTATCAATGGGAGAATATAGTATTGAATCCTTGGACATTTAGGTTGTCACACTTTATAGAATTGCTTCTCAATTCTATTGGAACATGGATTGACTCACATGAATAAAATTGCTAATATTATATATACAAGTATAAGACATGATTCAATTGGAAAGAACAAAAATTCAAACTTCAACAAAAACAAAGTGAATATGGAGATGATCACATAATGCATGTGATGGTCATCTTCTCATGCATGAAATTGTTGTTTGAGTTTCAAAAATAGAAAATGAAACTACAAGAAATTCTCCCTAAGGATAACTCCCAACTAGAAAACCAAACCAAAACTTGTTCACATTAAAATATTCTTAGGAAATTGTAATCTTATGGAGAAAAATTCCTAACAATTCATGCATAAAATGGACCTGTCAAATGTAGGTTGGTTTTAATGTAGGTTTGAATGACAATCTTTTAAAATTTGTAGGGAAGTCAATTCCATTTTATTTTGAACAAGTATAATTAATTTTTTGAAATAAAATAAAATAATTAATTAACATAAATGTAAATAGGGTGCCTATAATCCATTTTGAAAATATATTCAATATATATTTAAAATATATTCCATTATTTCATAACAAAATAAAAAATACCTTTTTTCCTCAAGCATTTTTTAGAAATATACAACTAGTGACCTCCTTGGGTTAAAATCATTGATCATGGACACTAATGTATTTACATAGGAAACATATTAACTAATAACCTATGACATTTGTTAAATGTGTCATGGGCATATTCATTTTTTCTTAATATAAATAATTTCTTCAAATGGTGAACATAAATAGTCCATCTTGAATATTTGTCATATACCAACTTGGTAAATGTAGCTTGTACCTTACCATATCCCATGCACCAAAAAAAATTGAAATGATTACTAGTAGAACATTTCTTTAGTTCCAAATGTGACACATTTGATTTATTTCAAAAATTCATAATTTTTAGACCAAATATTTAACCTACAATTGACCAACCATATTACCATGTAAGCAAATGGTGATCAATCATCATGTTTCACTAATTGTGGTTGGCACCTAGGATTCAAAATGACATTTGTCATAAGACCATAGGGTTTCAACACCCATTCATATGTTCATTATAGCAAATTTGAATAATTAAAAATCAATTTAATTGATAGGTATAAAATCTCATTCATTAACCTTGGGAAGTAACTTCCATTCTATTCCAGACAATAAATGCAAAAATACAATAAAAATGGAAGGTGTGTTAAAAATGCAAAAATTAGATTAGACCTAATCACTCCAACATGCCAACAAATCCAAACAATATAGTAGCATTAAATCAATATCATCATTTAATTTTTACCAAACTATGTTGTGATTTTCAAATTATTTGTAAGGATCACAACAATGAATTGGTACCAAAGGCATCAATTCATAGTTAATGAAAATGAGTTTGATTCTCCAAGAAGGATCACAAAGAGCAAGGTTAGAAGTGAAAAAAGAAGAAGAGAGGTGTAATGATGACAATGAAAAGTGGTTTTTAAAGGAAGTCATTTTGCTAAAGATAAGCAAAAAATAAGGGAACAAGTTTGCGATAAGATGACCCACTATATGTGTAACCATTTTTGAAAAACACATTTGTAAATTTTCAACTTGATTTAGGATTCAATATTTTTCATATCAACATTTGAGGATGAAAAATGGTATTTTGCACTTGTAACCATTTTTAAAGTTTTGACTAAGTTGAATTAGTCTAAATGTTTTTTTAATAAAATCATATTAATTTAAATTGAATGTTTACTACATTTTACATGGCTTGGGATCATCATTTGGATTGATGTAAAAATGAATTTCAAAATTCACAATTTTCATTTTCCCTTTCAGAATCCTTGGAGGCTTGAATAAATATAAATTAATTTATAAAAATAATATATATTTTTGTAAAATTCAAAAATATAATAAAAGAATCAATTTTTTTGGAATGGTTGCATGCCACCTCACTTTCCATTGTTAACTCCTTACTACAATGCTTTCGGAAAAGGAGTTGGATGTGGGCCATTTCATCATGGACTTACGTAAGGATCAAATGATGATGTAAAAAATGGTTGAAGGAAGTCATATTGTTGAAAATAAGTTGCAATTGCTTGAAGTTATGAAGTTCATAATAAACATCAACAACTTGATCAAAATTTATTGCGTTGTGGCCACCAAGCCTTCTTTGTTGCTTCAACAAACAAATGGATGTTGGTACATTAATTGAATGAAAAAAAGTGGTGGCGTTACATGTGACATTTAGCTAGAGTGACTTGTTGAAGGATTCTATTTCTTACTAAGAACAAAGGAAACAGAAAATTAAGTTTTTATGTTGAATTTTGAATGATAGAAGTTGAAGTAATGTATTAGAATTTTGTGCAAATCAAAAGTCTCGATACAAGTGAGTTTTGGGATTAAGGAGTTGAATGTATGATTATATTGTAACATTTATATGATGCATATAACATATCATGAAACATTTTAGGTTTAGGGCTTAGAGATTTTAGTTGACACTAAGATTTGACCATAATGGTTTTAAGAAAAAGTGAAAAGGGATCACCTAAAGAAACCCATCCTTCTTCTCAATATTTAGTCAAATGGAAGTTGCAAATGCAAGTTGATGTTGAAAAATGATGAATCAATTGTCCCCCTTATGTATGTGGGATAGTAATTGAAGCAATTCAATGGAAAAAATAATTAAAAGGAAAATGTTAGAGCACACCACACTCTAAATTGCTTTACATCATCATCAATTACAATAAATTTTTCTATAGATCTAGAATTGCAGTGAATTTAGATGCAACTTTTGCAATTTTCAACATCTTGAACCAAAAGTTGCACAATTCAAAACTTCAATTCAAGCACTCCAACACATCATATTTCATCTCAAGAAAATCAAGAAGAAAAATCATCGTGAAAAACAAAAATTGTTGTGGAAAAAGCATATGCATTTTTAACAAAAGAATGTTGGGTAGGTAGATAGTGTGCACTTTTGCTTTTCTTCTTGGGCATCAATTTCATGGCCACACAATCAAAGGTTTGTTGGTGTTGTATTTTTGCTTCCTCCCACATGAATGTTTTTTTTGCAAAATCCTTCCTAATTCTACATGTCAACATGACCAACAAAATTAATTTGTCCATTTTCATAGTTTTTCATTCATTGCCATCATAAATTGAGTGAGCATCATCAACCACCACCATGCACCTCTTGAATTGAGCTACATTGCATTCAAAGCCTTTTCCTTGCAAAAAATTCACGAAGATTACAAAAGAAACAAACAAGTTCATTCAATCAAACAAATGAACAAACAAACAATCCCACTCTTGTCTTGATGTTACAACATTTGATTCATAAGAAAGAGTAGCATTGCATTTGAAGGGGAAAAAAATTAGAAATTTGCTAATTAAAGCTTTCTTTGTTTGTGTGGATTCTATTGAGCATAGAAACTTCCTTCCATAAAGGTTTCTATTTTTGGTTGGGAATCTCATCTTGGTTTCTTGTAGTGAAGGTTAAAATATTTATGCATTTTCTAAAGGAGCAAATCAAAAGCTTGAAAATGGTTTCACTATTTTGTTAGTTTTTTGAAAAATGATATTTAGGTTTAAGAAATTCAATTAAAATAAATGTTCCTACACCAAAGTAAGACTTTTCCAAATTTTCATCAACAAATTAATTCATCAAGAAAGCGAAAGCCGTTAATTGTCATGATCTTATCTCTTTTGTAAAGTGGGCTAAATTGATATGTGATCATGAAATCTTTTAAAAATAAATTTCTAGTGATGATGAGATAGTTTTGATTTTATGAAAAAAAATTTGAAGTTTTGATTTTATGAAAAAAAATTTGAAGTTTATTTTAAAAACTAAGCCAAATTTTTTTAATATAGGAAATAATTGCAATTGGACACAAAGCCGTACTAACCAACAATTTATATTTTAAATCTAAATTTAGTAGGTTTAAATCACTAAATTGAACTCCAAATTTTAGATCCTCAAATTGTTATTTATTTATTTATAATTTTCTTTAAAATCGATCCCCTTGTCTTTTGGCAGTGGAATAGATCGCACAAAAAGAAACTTGATTGAAATTATTGACGTAAATTTTTTTTTGTAAAGAAAGTCATAAAGTTTATTACTGAAAAGCTAGTAATCAATATTGAAAAAAAATTAGATGCAAGAATTTCTCAAAATACATGTACTTGTACAAATTTGGAGCATCAAACTTGCAATAAGTGAAGGCATGAAATGGATTATGTATGCAATTGATCATGAAAACTCAATGACATTGAGGAGCTCAATGTGGTTTAGGTTTAGAGGTTTAAAATGGTTTAGGGGTTTAGGGTTAGGATCTAGGGTTTAGAGGTTATAAATGGTTTAGGGGTTTAGGGTTAGGATCTAGGGTTTAGAGGTTTTAAATGGTTTAGGGGTTTAGGGTTAGGATCTAGGTTTAGAGGTTTTAAATGGTTTAGGGGTTTAGGGTTAGGATCTAGGGTTTAGAGGTTTTAAATGGTTTAGGGGTTTAGGGTTAGGATCTAGGGTTTAGAGGTTTTAAATGGTTTAGGGGTTTAGGGTTAGGATCTAGGGTTTAGAGGTTTCAAATGGTTTAGATGTTTCGGGTTAGGGTTTAGGGTTTAGAGGTTTTAAATGGTTTAGGGTTTTAGAGGTGTAAAGATACATAATCACCCAAGAAAAAAATGGAAAAAGAAAAAGAAAAACTTCCTTGAACCCAATGATTAATTCATCACAAAAACAAACAAACAATTGCAAGTGACACAAATTGTTTGTGATTGAAAATTGGGTGGCAACAAATTTTTGTCACAGAAAAAAATATCATGTGCAAACTGAACAACTGTAGCTCCATGAATTTTGTGAAGCAAGCAACATGACTCAGTTGTTGAGTGTTAATGTTGTTTTGTTGCCAAGACGATAATGATTTGAGGAGGGAGGAATCAGAGCTCTTGAAGCTGATCACTTAGAGCTGAGCAGTTAGTTGGTTGGAAGAATTCAAGCTTTAAAATTGTCAAAAAACTCATGTCCAAAATTGAGCTTTGATAAGCTCTCATCTGATTGATCAATTGTCTAGAGTTTGACAAGAATCAGAATATGATTGTGAAAGATGCAAGAGGAGGAAGCGGAAGAAGATTGTTAAGAAGTTGTGCAGGCCGGTGTTTCAATCTTCATGCATAGACTGATCAAGCTACTGCAGATTGGGTACTGCACCAGAATGATCCAAAAAAGGCCATGATCAATGTCCATCTGAGCCCACATCATCAATTCCTTCTTCTTCATAACCTGGAGCTGCTGCCTGTTGTTGATGCCTAGACGTAGCTGGATCATCATCATCATCATCCTCATATTCATCCCGAGGAGAAGCAGTAGCCGGAGAAGGAGATGGAGAAGGAGGTAGGGGAGTCGTATAATGGATCTGCAACTGATGCTGATTCGTGATTCCAGTAATATTACGATCCTTGTCGCTCGTGATCAGCAGCTGTAGCTGATTGTGCATCCCTTCCACCAACGGTTTCCAAAACCGATGTCTTGCATTGTTGAACCATTTCTCTAACTGAAGTACAGCAGCAAACCCCCCAAAAAACACGTCAGACTTCAGTGCTCAGCAACTCTGAGCTTGCTTCTTCTTTCTTCTTTGCAAAAACTGAAAAAAAATTGTTTCTACATTTAACACTGTAATTACAACTACAGCTTAAAAATTTCCAGACTTGCAGCAGCTCTGAATGACATTCATGCAGACTGATCAATATCACAATCCCTAATTCCAGCTGAGCTGCAACTACAGCATATCAATCAATTATTTCCAAGTCTTTGTACAATTTTCTAGTGTGAGAAAAACTTAGTCACATGTATCACAAGATCATTGCATCTCTAATAGTTGATCAATCACACATAACTTGATCTAAATATATATGTATATATGTGAACTTGATCAATGCAGTTGGTCAAGCTGCTTACCTTCTTCTTCGAGATTCCTGTTTGGAAACACAGATCATCTTTCTCAGCATCATTTGGGTACCTGCAAAACTTGATGATTAGCAATAGCATTACAAGTACCCAATC
>Ga0209208_10009712_pt1 | contig 12607 bp, 10 predicted proteins | sample S1TSphfallax_3_FD_187694 | JGI IMG/M metagenome (GOLD analysis project Ga0209208, IMG submission 187694) | Host-associated microbial communities from peat moss isolated from Minnesota, USA - S1T2_Fd - Sphagnum fallax MG (SPAdes) (version 2) | ecosystem: Host-associated > Plants > Peat moss >...
AGGGGTTGTCTCGTGTGTGATTGCACCAGAAGCAATGGTTCTCCCATCAATAACCTCTACTGGAACAGGGGTTGACTTCTTGACCACAGGGATGTTGTGTTGGGCGACAAATGTTTGGTCGATGAAAAAAGAGGTGGCGCCAGAGTCTACCAATGCTGACACTTGCGGTATGTCTTCTGGAATACGAATGATGTCCACATATTGAGTGAAACTAGGACTGGGACCAACAGTGGAATAGGAGCCTTTGCAAAGGTGGTGTTGGGTGAGATCCAGTCGCACGGCTCCTACTGTGACTGGATGTTCTTGTTTTCCAACTCTTGGGGAGTTTCCACAACTTTTACTTAAAGTTTGACAAGATTTTGAGGGCACTGGCGAGCTATGTGCCCTCGATTGCCACAGTAAAGACACAGATTGTTTGTCCTTTGGCGAAGTTTCTCGGCTTCTGTCAAAGGTTTAAACTTAGCTATGTCGATTTGCATCGGGGCAAGTCTAAAAGAGGCAGGTCCGGCAACTAATGTTGTTTGGGGAACTAAGGGGAGCGTATTAGGCCGATTGTTCCAAAGTTGGGCGTTGGAGGTGACTTTCTTTTCGTGGCAACGTTTGAAACAGACGATTATCGCACCAAATTGCCTGGGTGATGGCTTCACTGAAGGAAGAAGGGTCTGCGAGTGTCAACAAAAGATTTTGAACATCATCACGAAACCGATAGCGAAAATGATCAATCAAGGCAGCTTCTCCCCAATTGACGTCACAGGCAAGCTGCCTAAATTCTGAGGTGTAGACGATGGCCGAACGTGTGCCTTGCTGGAGGCGATGCAACTTGTTGGCTGAAGTCCTGGCCTTGTCACTGTCCCCAAACATTGCTTCAAATTCCGCCATAAAGGCGTTGAAATCTTGTAGGAGAGGGGATGATGTTTCCAGGATGGGAGCAAACCATGTTACAGCTGTCCTAGTGAGTAAGGTTCCAACGAATCTTACACAAGTGGTGTCATCAAAATAATGACGAGGGTGTAGTTACATGATCAGGCGTACCTGGCTGACAAAGCCTCGAAATTTGAGGCGTGTTCCATCAAACTTTTCTGGCAGATTGATCTGGGGCTTTGGGGCGACCATTGCAAGAGTAGGAAATACTAGGGCAGGAGGTGGTGGCTGATTCTGTAGGCAGGTCACCGAGTCTCTAAGCACGGCATTTTCTTGTTGAAGGTGTTGAAGGGCGGCGAGGATTTGAGTGAGATTGATGTTTGATTCTAAGTTGTCCATGGTGGTAATTCTCACACTTTTGTACAAAGGTCTTGATAATGTATTTGTGCTTCCCAATCTTCAAACTCCTTCCTTTAAGATCTCCCAAGTTGTATTTGCTCCACTTCAAAACTTTTGCTTTGATGTTTTTTCAAAACAAACTTCTATCATAGCAATTTTGCAAAGCTACACTGCTCACATATGACCTTGGATCGCTCTAAAATTTTGGTGAAACATGAGCAACTATGACTACTACCTTTTCACAAAATTTCAGCTCATTTAACTTCATGAAGTGAGAGATCTTGCTACTTCCTTGAAGCCACCTCAAACTGGGACCTGAACACAAAATGACTTAGAATTTGCTCTCAAAAACTCCAAAATCCTTGAGATTTCGGGAGACACATAAAATATATGTCTTCTATATCTGTTCAAAATTTCAGCCCTATTGATGATGACCACAAAGAGATATCACTTTAAAAAAAAACTGACTTCAAAATTGAAACTGAAACTTCAGATGCTTGGATCTCTCTCAATACAAATCCAAATGACATGAAATTTCTCTCACACATATATTCCTATATAATTTATAAGATCGCAAAGTTACAGACCCAAAAAAGCTTAAACAAAGGAGATATGACCAAAAAACCAAATCTAGCACAGAGTTTTCAAAAGCTCAAAACTCTCACAAAACATATCCTTTTCTTTTGAAACTTTGAAAATAGAAGCATCCTATAGTCTTCTATAACCTTTCCAAGTTTCACTCCAAGATACTTCTAGCTACTTACTGAAACAACAAAACAAACAAACAAGAAGAAGCAACAGACCAAACTGTTATGGACCGGCTACAAACAAGTGGAGAATTACAAGACAAGATAAGTTTTATTGACCCATCAACTGGTGTTGGTTTGCTGAAGGGTTGTTCCCTAGACTATCTCCTTTTATAACCTTGAACCATATTAGTCCCAAAATATCCTAGGCCATGACATTGCCAAAAGTATCCCAAAATATCCTAAGCCATGACAGTTTGTGAGATTTCTCTAAGGTTCCAATCTCCCAATACTATCACTACTCACCTCTATTCCTTCAAAATTATTACAAGATTTCCATTCTACTATCCTTCCTCTTCCCAACTACCAAGGCTAATCATCCTTTTCCTCTTCAAGAAGCTTTTAAGAACAAATATTTCTCAAGATTGAATTGGAAGTTATGTCTGGGGGAAAAAGAAAAAGAAAGCCCCAATCATTTGAGTCTGCCTTTTAAAGGAAAGGAGAAGGAAAGTGAAAGTAGACCTAAAGCTTGGTGGCCAATGGAAGGAGAAGGAGAAGGTTCTTTGTTACTTTTTCCCACTTTCCCCCCAAGTAACTTTACTTAAACCTTCATTTTTTATTCTTTGACATTAAGGTTTTACTTTACCATGGTCCTAGGCCATTATTTACACATTCCCTTCCTTTCCTTGGCCTATAAATTATGATTGTGTATTTTGATGTCACAAATCCCCCCCACCTTCATTGTTAATTTGATTTTGTTGAAGATGTTTCCTTTCTTCCTTGAAATTATGGAGTCGCGCACGATCACATCTTACGAACCCCAAGCTGCATAAGTGAATGAAAAATTATCTTCGGAGTCATCTTTAGATTTGACCCTAATGCAGCATTTTCATAATGAAGAATTCGAACCTTGAAAGGTGTGCGTTCATCTTGAAGTTGAACCCCCTCAAGCCTGGTACTATCGTATTTTGCCAAACTCCTGCACCTTGGTGATCTTGTTACAAGTCGACCCCGCTTCCAGTGACGAACCCGAAACTGTTTGTGAAGGTTGTTATGAAACTAAAGACATTTCTATCTTCACTTGGTCTTCAATTCTCAACGTTGGACACTATCATTGGTTGCGCGGTCTAATTCATTAACTACTTCCTAATAGCAAGGCGGATTACCTAGTTTGTACCACTCGACGCATTCTAGACTTCCTGCAGTTATGAACTATGGCATAGCCAAGACTTAACATGTACTTGCAGCTCCTTGTTGAACTTACTCATAAACTAAATAAATGTTCCAATCCTTATGAAACTTCTATTATCATTGGCACACTATCACATCGTCTATTTAATCATTAAGCTAATTCGAATCAATCTTACGTTCCTACGTCTTGAAGATTGTTCTATTTCTATTGGGCTTTTCACTAACCCCCTCCCACCTGCTTCATAAATTCCCAACATTTTTGCTATTCGTTAAATATTAGAACAAGATCTATGTTTTGTTGCACACCATGAACTTTGGTGTTTGTTTTTCTCACCCCAACCTTCTAAAGAATTTTCACCCCTAATTACGCCACTAAGGTTTTAAAACTATGGTTTACCAACTTTTTACTAAAGAAAATGACTAACCCAACCAATATCGTATTTCAAAACAAAACAACCCCCCCACACCTTGTGCACATTCATCAACCCCTATTCTAACACAAAGTTGTTAAACCCCCCTAATAACCTCACCACACTCGAATACCCTTAACACAATTCTTAAACATTGAAACTACTAGCCATGGCCATGTCGGTATGGCTCACACATGTCATACCACATTACATTCCTTTAGATCCTAACATGTAACAAACATATTATACTTCGACCAAACGATTTGACCTTTTAATTTTCTAACACTACCACACATTATGTACCTAGATATGTTCATCTAATACTAAAATAACCAATCATACCATTGATACAAACTCCATATATTTTTGGTATCCAAATTACTAAAACAATTTAGTTAATCATCAACAAGGATAAAAAACTTATTCCACCATAGGTTATGGCTTTGATGATAACCAATGCACTAGTTGCTACTGAAACACATTTAATTAATGGTGGTTTGTATCAACACATATTCCAAGAGGAAATTTTTCTTGTCATCCACCAATTGGAGTACCACCATTTAATCCACCTATCCAATCATTTGGATGGCCAATACTTAATTTTACCAATGTTCATGCTACCAATATGGTATCCACCAATTGCTACACGATTTGAATAGGAAGAAATGTATAAGTTGTCTTATAGGAAGTTGCAATACCCAAATTTTATTAAAGACATTAACCCTAATGGTCACATGATAAGAATATTCGAGAAGGATATTTTAAGGTTAGTGATGAAACTATGGAACTTGACATCATGAACTTATTTGGCTTCACTTTTAAAGATGTTATTAAAGATAATATCTTAGAATGGAATGAAAATTTTGTACAAGATCATCCAAGTTACATGTTTAGAAAATTAGAACAAGTTTTTTGCAAATGCTTTTGAACTATGAAGAATGATGAAAAGGTTTAAATGTAACTAAGAAACATTCAACAACAAATTGCTAAATGTGTGGAAGTTTATTATGAACAATTATTCAAGGTAGCCAATTTCCTATAGGTTAAGGCAACGAATGTTTATTAACCTTTATTTTTCAAATAGGTTTGTTACCATATTTGCATTTGGTAAATGTAAGTATGAAGAAGGACATTTTAATAAACAGAAAGAAGTAGTAATTTGTGAGGAGTGGACTAGTAAATATAAGATATAATGTCATATTAACTACACCAAATATTAATACAATAGCCAAAAAATTGTTAATTTGTATCAATTTCTAGTAAAACACGTCACACCATTGAAACTTGGCCCCACTAATAAATGCTGGAACATTGGCCCCAAGGGTTGCAGATTGGCCTTCCATATTTGATGGTATCCTTTTTTCAGCCTTGGGGCCAATACAAGGCCATAATCTTCAGCATTTAATAGTAACTTGGGGCAGATTGAAAAGTTGTTTTTCTATTTCAGCGTTGACTCCTGGTTTAAAGTCCCCAGAGTTTGATTTCAACTTTTGCACTAATAGGAATGCTGTATTTAGGTTGAACATTGGCCCTGACTCCTAATATGAAGTGAGCCTTATGGTCATGCCACACTTTGGAGGTAAGTCCGACTTATTTCAGAGTTAGCGACGGTAAAGTCATTCTTGTAACCACACATAGAGAGGTACCTACCTCTAAATCCTTCCGTGGATGCTGATGTGGAAGGGGAGGTAAGTTAGAGTTAGCTAACTCTCTTCTTACTTACCTCCAAATCTACAAAATTGGAAGACTTTTTCAAAAATGCAAAAGGTGGCTATCTCCAGTAAAACGTCAGGTAACTCCAGTGGATATTGCGTTTAGATTCATTATAGAGTATAATCGCATAATGGATTTTGGCCCCTAGGTAATAGGTTTATTTTTATATGAGGATTTTTGAATTATGATATTTTGTCTTGTGTTAAAACGTGAGATTAGTTATAGAGTTATAACATCTTGAAAGATTTTGGTTTCTTTTAGAGGGTTTTCTCAAGATTATATTTTTGCATGGTGGATTACTTGAGTTTTGATAATTTCTCTTTTTCCTTAGAACACTTTTTAATGTAAATGGCAAGGCCACTGTGTGACACACCCCTTGTTAGTTTTCTTTATGAACTGTAAATACACAACTATAAATAAGTGAACCCATTGTGGGATACAAATGTAAAAACTCATTATATTTATCATACTGGCTGCGTACTGTTAGAGAATTTTGAACCTATGTAAGGCCCACTTTACACTAGGAGTTAGCAAGAATGTTCAACCCAAATCCAGCAATTCTATTGGTGCAAAAGTTGAAATCAGCCCCAAGGGCTTGCCAGATGCTAAATACCCCCTAACAAGCTCTGTCCAGCGCTGGTTTCACTTGTCTTTTTGCTTACCTTTTTCGGCGTTGCACAGTTCTGCAAGAGAAGGGTTTATTTTTTATATTTATTGCATCCACAAACTCAAAAAGGGCAAAAATTAAAAAACCCTGCAGCAGAACAACGCAGTTCACTGCAAGGCTACACTGTCAGACCCGAAACCAGCGCCGGACATAGCTCTTTTGGGGTATTTAGCATCTCGCCAAGGTCGACATAGAAAAGAACTTTTCAATCTGCCCCAAGTTACTAATAAATGCTGAACTTTATGGCCTTGTATTGGCCCCAAGGCTGATAAAAGGATACCATCGAATTTGGGAGGCCAATTTGTAATCCCTTGCGCCAATTTTTCAGTATTTATTAATATCGTGACATCAATGTTCTAGCATTTATTAATAACTTGGGGACAATTTGCAACCCAAAAATGCTCAAGGTTGGCGCCAAGTTTTTTTGGCCCTGACTCCTACTGCAAAGCGGGCCTAAGACTACAGTGGCTGTGAGGAGGAGATACACATTTTCTAGTATCTTTTGGACATGATTTTATATCTTATAATTATCATCTTTGAGAATTTTTTATGCTTTTCAACTTTGGAGGTTTACTTCATTTTAAAAAATATTCATGGTCAATAATTAGATTTCTGAGTTTTCTTTTGGAAGAATTTTGAAAACATTTTGAAGAGCTATTTATGAACATTTCTAATGATCTTTTGAGTTTTACAACTTCAATTTTGAATACAAACATTTTGATTGTAATTAGATTCTAGAAATTGTTTTAAGAACCTATTACTCTAGATTCTTCAGAGTTTTGTCTTAAAGGAGTCTAAAAGATACCAAAATAAATCAAAAAATCTTGTTAATGTTTGGTAACCATGCAATGGATCAAAATTATAAGCATTAGCACTTACAATTTTTGGTTATAAACAAGTTAAAATATAGGTAGCTTGGTTTATTTTTGTGTAATGTTGGTCTTAGTTGTGGTATTGAGTGTTTTAGTTTCTTAGAAGTTTAAATTGTTGTTTTTGTTATATCTTGAAGGATTAAGGGAAAGGTTTAAACTAATTCAAGGTTTTAAAAGCTTGGACATCCTATTTGTAAGGGAGACTAACTATTAATCTCTTAATTTCTGCTTATTGGGTGAAGTCGATCCAAGTTTGTGTTAGAATCAATGCAATACTTGTCTTAAAACCTAATAATTTCATGAAATGTCAATAATAGACTATAGTTATGAAAGGTTTTAGGAAACAATTAAAATAGGTTATACATCAACTTATAACTGAGATTGTATAGGTGTAAGAAAGGCAACAAGTGCAACATGTGATAATTGAATTTGTGAATGCACCTAACATGGAGGTAGCACATTGGGTGGAAATCAATGTTCAAAATCAAATGCCAACAAAACATGGTGTATAGAAAAAACCTTTGATTGTTCACCATGTGACTCCACAAATCTCATCCTAATAACACAAAGCAAGTATTCATATTAGTGGCAATATCAACAAACATGTTCAAAATACTAATGAAGCCATTTCAACAAGTTTACAACCTTAAATATATCATACCCATATCCATTACAACAACACAAACAATAATATTTATTGGGTTACAAAACAACAAACCAAATCCAAATGTTGATTTAATGGTTCAATAGATTTAAAGATGGAATGCACCCAACTTGTAAGTTAATTAAATTAGCTTTATCACATTAATTGAATGCTTTCTAACCAATCAATTTTAATACATCATTTGGAATTGATAAAGGTTTGAACATTACCAACTACTAATTAATAAAGGCCATTACACCAAAACGTGAAAGCATGATAAGTAGACAAACAAATGTTGTGCCCAAAATGCAATCTAAAAATGATAGAATTTTTTATATAAACACATGGAAATAGATTTAATACTTGTGAAAGTAGAAATATGAAAAAACATGGCCCTCCATTTAGTTTATAATAAGTTGAATACAAACTTCGAAAAACTTTGGTATCATAGATTAGGTGAGAAGTAGATTTGAACTTGGTAGGGTCAATTTGGTGTTCAAAACCTACTTTTACACTAGAAGTTTTATGTATTGTGATTATAGCATGCATAATTTGATAGTACACAAGTATTTTTTAAGGCTCCATTAACTGAAAATAGAAAAAATTCAATATTTCATTCACTTGCAACCCATTTTGTAAGATTGGAAACTTCTTACAAGTAGATGTAATTTTTGTAAAATCTACTTAAATATACATGAAAATGGTCATTTTTCAAAACTACAATATTAAAATGAAATATTATCTTCATATTAATTATTGAATATATCTACTTTTAATGCATCAAAAATCTTTTATGTTTACTTGTAACTTTTTGTGACAAGGTACAAAGGTTGTTTACTTGACCATGTTTTCACCCCAAAACCTAAGTAACTATACTAATTTTTGGTCAAGGCAAAAGGTTACATGTTCATTGGAACACAATAGTTCCAAGAAGGAATCCTAGTGTTGAAAATATAATATGTACATATTGTCAACAAGTGGGACATGAATTCAAACATAACCCTTTTTTTATGATAAATTAAAACAACTTTTGAAGGATGAAGTGATGAATATTATCCACCTATAGCTCCAAATGCCACAATTAGATTATTCAATGCACCTATCCAAAGAACTTGAACAATCATGCATCCAAGCCTAGGTAACATGGTAGTACTAGTTAATTATCAACTAGTTTAACAACCACTTGTTACACCTTTTATACCAATACAAAACAATGTTCTCGCTACATCTACCTATTTGATGAATATAATGTCATACCACATTACATTCCTTTAGATCCTAACATCTATTAAACATATTATACTCGAACCAAAGGATTTGACCCCTTAATCACTAAAACTACCACAAGTTATGTACCTAGATATGTTCATCTAGTATTAGAACAACTAATCATACCACTAATACAAACTACATATATTGTTGGTATCCAAATTACTAGAACAATTAAGTTAATCATCAACAAGGATAAAAAACTTATTCCACCATAGGTTATGGCTTCGATGATAACCAATGCACTAGTTGCTATTGAGACACACTTAATCAATGGTGGTTTGTACCAACACATATTCTAAGAGGACATTCTTTTGGTCATCCACCGAATGGAGTATCACAATTTAATCCACCTATCCAATCATTTGGATGGCCAATACTTAATTTTACAAATGTTCATGATACCAATATGGTATCCACTAATTTGTATTGGAAGAAATGTACATGTTGTTTTATAGGAAGTTGCAATACCCAAATTATATTAAAGACATTAACCCTAATGTTCACATGATAAGAATATTCAAAAACAATATTTTAAAGCTAATGATGAAACTATGGAACTTGATATCATGAACTTATTTGGCTTCACTTTTAAAGATGTTATTAAAGATAGTATCTTATAATGGAATGAAAATTTTGTACAAGATCATCCAAGTTGCATGTTTGGAAAATTAGAACAAGTTTTTTGCAGATGGTTTTGAATTGTGAAGAATGATGAAGAGGTTTATATGTAACTAAAAAACATTCAACAACAAATTGCTAAATGTGTGGAAGTTTATTATGAGCAATTATTCAAGGTAGCCAATATCCTATAGGTTAAGGCAACAGATGTTTTTTCAACCTCTATTTTTCAAATAAGTTTGTTACCATATTTGCATTTGGCAATTATAAGTATGAAGAGGGGCATTTTAATAAACATAAAAAATTTGTAGTAATTTGTGAAGAAAGTAGACTAGTAAATATAAGCTATAATGTCATATTAACTATACCAAATATTAATACAACAGCCAAAACAATTGTTAGTAATATATCAACCAAATCATTTTTAATTTATCAATTTCTAATCAAACAAATCACACCATTGAAACTTGTCACAATTTGAAAAAGATTCTTGTACTAATTACAACTCAAATCTTGAATTTATTATGGAGATAACAATTAAAAATTGTTATTGCAAAGACCTTGAAATTGATGTAATCCAAAGTTTTTTCAAGCTTTTCATTATTCAAGCATAATGTGTTTGAATTACAACTTGGTGTATTTCTCGTGTTTTTTAAATTTGCTTTATTGTTTTAAAAGCTTTAAAATCCAACCCCCATGTTGAATTGCAATATTTTGGATTTCTTTTGAATCTTAAGGAACTTTCAATCTTTTGCGTTTTTCATCTATAGTAGAGGATCAAATCATGATTCCCATATTATCACCAAACTTCAAATTCAAATTATTCTTCATGGGTCCAGGTTTTAACATCTTGATTCCTTCTCCAATTCCTACTTTGAATGTGTTTCAATATGTTTCAATGTTAAGTTCTTTTTCTCCATCCTTTAATTGAGTTAAACTTGGTAGTTCCAATGGAGTCGAACCACTTTTCAAGATTTCTAAAAAGCCATTTGATAAGTATAGGATTTTCCAAGACACATGGGTTGCAAGATTTCCTTGGGTTCAATTAGTTTTGGGATCAACTTCCCAAAACTTTGAAAAACAAACTTTGTGACACCAAAACTTCAAATGAAATCTATTGTTCCACAACTGAAAAAAGGATACGTTTTTTCCTCCTAAGTTGGATACTCTCCAAAAGCACGTTGGTCGTCACAAGGCAATTGTTGCCACACTAATGTTATTGTCGATGAGTGGTTTTGTTACAAATATGCATCCCATAACAAGAACAAGAAGATTTACACAAATTTCTTTCATTGTCAAGATGCATTTGGATTTAATGAAAAGCAAAGCGGTTCAAAAGAACCCAATTTTGTTTAGTGAGTTTGATTTAATTCTTGGCTTGCCTTAACTTTTGCCCATATTGGAGGTGGTGCATACTTTGATCAAGTTTGTGTAAGGTCAAAATGTTTTCATTGTTGAATTTGTGGATGTTGTCAAGCTCACAAAGGCTAAGTTGTCTAAGTTATACATTAATCCATATTTACATTTTGAAAATATAGCTTTTAATGTGTTTAAGTTTTTTATCAACCACTCAAATGAGCAATTGCCTTTAGAGTGGTAGTTCAATCTTGCACATTTAGCTATGATTCTTGGAATGACAATTCATGACAAAATTTATGATGTGCATGCATTCCAATTGTTAATGGTTCTTGTCATCCAATTTTCCGAAAAGATGTAATAGTAGTGGTGACCAAGGTCTAAGTTGCATGCATATATGTAACCATAATTTGGTTTTAAACCTACAATGTAGATTTCCAAATAATGAGATCATGAGTGCCATGGGAATGATGTATCCCCAATACTGGTTGAACAAGGACAATTATGATGCTTCTTTTTAGTCCCCTTGGTTTTAATTAATATGCTTTCTACATTGGTAAAAAACGAAAGCTAGAGGTTTCATCCCCCATTGTTAGATTATGTTAAGTAGATGAAAAACTTATTAAATTCAAATTCAATTTCAATCAATCAAATACCTGTCTATTTAACACATTAGGCCCATCTTCCCCACACCTACTAAAATCCCAATAGGTCTATTGAAGGTGAGTATGAGATCATAAATTAAATGTTCATATTCATCTTTGAAGAGAATATTCCCCATTGGCATAGATTACTTCTTATTACCAATTGGTTTATCTACCCCTTTGGGTCATTCCTCCACCTTCTTGTAACCTATTCCAACTTGTCTAACCCTATTTTCCCAAAGTTAACAAAACTTACACAAAAATTATACACAACCTTTCCTTTAAGATAAGAACCTTACATAAACATTCTAAACCTATCCACACCGCACTCCCACAACCTCCTTCCCCTTTTTTTAATTCCTTTCAAGTTTTGTGAAAATCCATTCTCCAAATCTTTTCCCCAAGTCTCAAAATATTGTCTTCCTTTTTGAAATCCTTTTTTTACCTTCCCTAAGATCCTATTTGTTCTCTATACCTAGTTCCTTTATTTATATACACACATCCTTATATTTCCCCCGAAAAAGTTCCCTTGCTCCCATATATCTTCTTACCTTGCCTACTTTGTTTTTCTTGTGTAACTTTTGTAACTTTTCCATAGCTGCAAAACTACCTCTACTTTGTGCTCGTGCTAGACAACAATAGGTAAATGTTCCTCGCCTTCTCATGATTTTACGAACTCTTTTCTTGTTGTCTACCTTAGCTCATAAAAACACCAAAAGGAATTGCACTATTCCCATCTAATTATCATCAAGGTTTAGGGACTTCAGCAAAATTGCCCTAACCCTACTAGTATGCCCAAATCTAACTACACACCCTATCATTATTCTATCCTTAAGAAAATAGGTTGCATCAGGGTATCATGCTGCCTGCAATAGCTTTTACATATGCTTGTTTTTGTGTATCTAATCCTGAAATTATTTACCATGAGTTCAAATGTCAAATCCAGGGATCTCTGTTTCCTTGTGTGTTGTCTCTCTTGAGCCTCTCTTACTACAGATGCCTTCATGCTAGGCTCCCATTGATGCCATTCTCATATGACTCCACTTTTCAACAATACTTCCAAATGTAGATGCCTGTGTTGGGTGATCCCTTCTTTGAAAAAAGAGACGAACCTGCAGATAAAGGGTAGGGTACATGTACCCTAGACTAGACTTGGTGGTTCTCAAAACTAATAAAAGAACCGGTTCACACCTTATCAAGGGGTCGCAAATTGGC
>Ga0209208_10009713_pt1 | contig 12606 bp, 12 predicted proteins | sample S1TSphfallax_3_FD_187694 | JGI IMG/M metagenome (GOLD analysis project Ga0209208, IMG submission 187694) | Host-associated microbial communities from peat moss isolated from Minnesota, USA - S1T2_Fd - Sphagnum fallax MG (SPAdes) (version 2) | ecosystem: Host-associated > Plants > Peat moss >...
CCAAGATAAAATTATTTTTAATTATTTTTAAAAAAAAAACAAAACACACAAAATGCTAAACTAGCTCCAATAAGAAAAGCGAAAATTTAATTTCCAAAAAAAGAAAAATAAAATTTAATTTCCAAAATGGGGTCGGTGGGACCCTTTGGCGCACAGAAGGAAAGGAAAGTGTAACAGTGTTATTTTTGGTCAATTTTTTTTGAAATATGGCCAAAATGGCTATGATCCACAAGGAAGGTTTAGCCAGATTTGGCTACAAGCTAAAAATGAAAGTAAAAACATCCTTCATTAAATCTCTTTTTGTTTTTTTTTTTGGCTAAAAAACTTGAAACCATGTAGAGAAATATTGGCGATTTTTCTTTACATTTTGATCTAATTATGGCTATTGAAAGAAAATGTCAAAAAGTAGCAGCTACTTTGATTTTTTAGGCACTTTTTTTAAAAATTTATAATACACACAGCTTTTTGGCTCTGTATTTTGCCAGCCCAAAAAAAACACAGGCTGAATGAAAGCGAAGAAGGCGGCGATGGCGCACCCCAGACACAGCAAAAGAGAGAGACAGACACACACAGAGACAGAGGAGAGAGAGACAGAAAAGGAAGTGAGGGGAGGGAGGGAAAAAGGGGGGACGGGGATGGAGTTTTTTCTTTCATCTCTTCGCTAACGTTTTGTGGTCATGAGTTTCCCCTTTCCTCATCCTCTTCTTTTCTAAACAATTCCTGTTGTGTTTTCTTTTGGCAGTCTCAAACTAGTTTTTGAAAGTTTTGTTTCTTTTGCTGCTGTTGCTGTTGCTGTTGCTGGTGATGGTGGTGGTGGTGTTGGGGGTGGTGGTGGTGGTGTTGTTGTACAACATGAGCAACATGATCCCATCTGTTTCTTCTTCCTTGCCTCTTCAATAACACCAGTGAGCTTCCCTTCCTTCCTCCCTTGACAGGTGCGTTCTTTTTGTTTCTTTTTTTTCCCCCTTTTTTTTCTCTTTTTGCCCCACGAGGGGTGGTTTTGGACTGGTTTCTTCTTTTTTATATGTTGTTTGCTTCCTTCCGGGAATCGGAGGAGTGTGTTTTTGTCCTTTGGTTTGTGTCTGGAGAGAGAGAGAGAGAGAGAGAGAGAGAGAGAGAGAGATGCAGACTTGAAGCTTGATTGCTTTATTTTGTTTGGAGATGGATTTGTTGGAAGTAGGATTGGTATGGAAAAAAATGGGGAAGAAGAGTAAACCCTAATAGAGATACTGAAGGTCATGGACTTGTAAAAGTAGCTGCTGATGGTTTGGGATATGGAAGGTCATGGTCATGTATGTGTAGCTCTGCCTGTTCATGGTTTTTCTTATGTGTTTTGTTGATGGGTGTGTTTTTTTCGAGCACAGGCAATCAGCACCCCCCCAAAAAAAGGTTGCTGCAGAAGGAAGGGAAGGGAAGGGAAGGACAGGACAGGACAGGACAGCAAGGATATATATCATGGCTCAAAGGTTCGAGAGAGGGGGAACCACCAAGCCTCATCAAGCGGAGCAGGGTGCACACTTCAGAGGAGTGAGGAAGAGGCCATGGGGCCGATTTGCAGCTGAGATCCGGGATCCATGGAAGAAGACCAGAGTGTGGCTAGGCACATTTGACACAGCAGAGGAAGCTGCTAGAGCATATGATGCTGCAGCCCGAGCCCTAAGAGGAGCTAAGGCAAAGACTAACTTCATGTCACCTTCTGATGATCAGAGCACCAGTACACAAAGCTCCACTGTAGAGTCTTGGAGTTGTTCCCCCCAAAAGAACCTCTACCGTGCTGCTGCTCCAGCTGATGCTCATCGTACAAAGAATCTCTGCACATCTGGTCTAGTATGTGATTCTTCCTGCCGGCATAGTGCCCTTGATCTAAATGTTTCTATACTGGATTCAGCAGTTGCAGAGGAGCCTGGCAGAGCAGCTGTTTTCAAGTCTGCAAGTGCTGGACGCTCGTGTATGAGCCCTGCTGAAGGCATGATGTGTGTTCTTTCTGGCAAGCGAGGAGCTGCTGCCTCCCCAATTCAAGCTTTTTTTGAAGATGGGAAGAAGACCACTCCCTGCGAGAAGCGCCAGAAAGGCTTGAAAACTTTGGATGCGATAGCTGCAGAGAGAAGAGACTTAGGAGTAGGAAACCGGGATTGGTTGGAGGTGAAGAAGATGATGACTGGGATGCAGCAAAGCATAGGAGGAGGAGGAGCAGGTGAGACTACTCGCGCTTGTCACAGTGATTGTGATTCGTCATCGTCTGTGATTCTCAACTCCGAGGTTGCCTGTGGCCAGCCACAGCATCCTCAGCAAGATGTGAAGCCTGTGAAGAAGGGAGGAGCTCTCCTGTTCTTAGATCTAAATCTTCCCCCCTGCCTATAGTGAAGCTCATCAGAAGAGAGAGAAACTGACCCTGGCTTCTCACCACACCCATGGTCAGCGTTCTTGTGGGTAGACCATTCCAACAAGCTGTCAAACTTTGTGAACATGTTTTCACTATCATAAAAGTCATTCATAATGGATGCAAGTGTTATTCCATTTGCTTATAACACTCATCAATTACTCCATTTGCAACTCAAGTTTTGCAATTCTGGAAGATGTAGGAGGAGGAAGGGATGTTTGGTTGGGAGTGAAGACAGTTGATGGGATGGGGCAGAGTACAGGAGGTGAAGGCAGTGTCTTTCAAAGTGATTGTGACTATATCCTCTTGTATGATTACCAACTCAGAGACAGGTTGTGGGCAGCAGCAGAATCACATCCTTCTGTGTAATCTGCAACTCGGATGGAGCTTGTGGCCAGCAGCAGAGTGCCAATCACAGGAGGCAAAGCTTAAACTCACCAGGTTTTTAGATCTAAATCTCCTTCCCTGCCTGCCCTGTAGTGAAGATCAGCAGAGAGACAGCAGAGAAATGCATGCTCCTTTTCGCAGGGTCCTTGTTGTCAAACGGTTTTGAAACTGTTGAACTTTGACAAAAATGTTTCATTATCATTATTAGTCATTTATAAAAGGGTGCGAGTGTTATACCATTTTACTCATAACACTGACCACCTCACTTCATTTGCATTTTCCACTTCTGTGATTTTGTTCCCAGATGTACAAGCAGCTGTCTTCTGACACATTGACCATATGTGCCATGAAGAGAATACTCAATTAGTCCCACAGTATCTGGAATTGTCTGTTTCTTAGTGTATTGGGACACACACATTACAGGGCAAACAATTTCATCAGTTTCTTTCGTGTGGGGCTTTACTATTTTCATAAGGCCTGCCTACCCTCTCCACAGGCTTTATGAAAATCGTAAGGCTGCTTCTTGTCTTGTTGCTACCACACTGCCATGCAGCTGCAGTCTTTATGCGTGGTAATTCCTGCAGCCTTGGGCTTTACCTACCGAATATATGTTCCATGTTAGACTTCATGAATCAGCTAGCTACATTTTTTCCAATTGTCAGATGTTGCTTATGAGCATCTCTCTAGAAGCGGTGTTGCACAAATGGATGGTGTATCTTCTGAGCCCAAAATTGTGCTTGCACCACTTCAGGTGGTGTATCTTCTGAGCCCAAAATTGTTCTTGCACCAATTTGCTTTCACCACTTCAGGTTTCATGGACATATTTTAGGTGCAGAGCTAGGTTTTAAAGAAGAGAGAGGTGCTACCCATCCTGGGCACTTGTGTATGCCATACCCAGAACCCTAATTTGCAACTTGACCATCTGACCTTTGGAGGAATGGATTGTGTATTCATACCCAAAAGCAAAATGCCCCTAATATTTCTAATGTGCTTATTTTTTAACACCTTTGCTATTGTGTGTTATTATTTTGTAATTTTTTGTTGGCATTCTCTCATCTTTTTATTATTTTTCATTTTTTTTTGTTGTTCTTGGTGTTGTTCAAGTATGTTTTTGTAGTCAACCAAGCTTAGGTCATTCTTGAATCAAAACTTTGCACCAATTTGAATTTTGACTAGGGATGTTCATATTTGGGAATGTTTGTTAGGTTGACATCCCATCTTAGGATGTCTTTTCATGAACTTGGCCTAACAACAACAACAATGATTTAAAAGCTTAAATTGTTTTTTGAAAAAATAAATAAAGTTTTCATTAATTCTAAAGGAGACCAAATTTGAAAAAAGAAATATATTATGTTGGTTTGAAAAGAGAAAATAATTAGAAGGGAAAAAAAATGTTTACTTATTTCAAAGAAAGGGTGCTTTAGGGATAAAATAAAATGTCCACCCCCAAGTCATGTGTGAAGATAATATTAAAAGATTATTAGATGCCACTTCCCGCTAAATATTAATGAATTTGATGATTTAAATGACTTTATTAAATTTAACCAATTTCATAATCATAACATTGATAAAAACAATGTAGACTTGTTAAGTGATAAAATGTTTTGATGGATATTTTCTTTCAATGTTAATTTGAATATGTTTTAAATTTTGATTAAAAGGAGTGCATTAAAATATTTTTAAAAATTATGTTCAAATTTAATTGTTTTATGTTTTCATATTTGATTTAATTAATAAGATGATTAATGTAAATTAATAAATATTTTAAATTAATTTTAAAATTAAAAGTATAATACTAATAATAATTTAATATCAATAATTTAGTTTTTAAATTATAAAATATGACGAAATTTCATATTTATTTTTGTAATTTTGATTTTCAATACAAACCAAAAGCTACCATCATGTTAAACTCAGTGTTATCACTTGTTGGAATTATGAACATTATGCAATTTAATCTATATCAATTCCATTAAAGAATGTATGGATAGAAAGTGTAGTTGAATGGTTTAAAATACACCAATACATATTGTTTATTTCATACGAAACAAAATGTTGAAATTTAGAACATCTATGACTATTTGCAATTATGATATGTAGGTCAAAATTTATAGTTATAATTTTAAAATTCATCTTTCAAAACATAAACAATGTAGTATCTCATAAGTCATTAAGCTTAAAAGTGAAGTTGTTGAATGAAAAGGTGAAACACAAATGCACTTGAATGTGAATCATACATTCTTAAATAACAACATGTACAAAGGATTTTCAAGGTTTTCAAGATTTTGGTGTGTTACATAGTGATAGTAGGTTGAAAGGCATGCAATTTATAGTTAACTTGTAATATCTTTGAGTAATATAGAATTTGAAATCAAGAACTAGACTTTGGACATGTTTCAACTACATAAAAAATGGGGAAATTTTTTTATTAAAAAATTGAAAATTGTTATGATCAACTTTTATGGTTTTAAAGTCTTGCCCATCTCAATTTGCACCCACTTTACAAGCATTGATGCATTGTTTGAAAACTAAATCACTTCTTTTTCTTCTTCCCTTCTTTTGTCACCTTTTTTGCTTTCCTTTTTTTCTTCTTAAAAAGCTTTTATGATAACAAGTCATTTGTCCTCCCATGAATTTAGTTCAATTAATAACACACATTGAGAGGAGGTTATAACCCCTACAACATATTCATGGCACATAGAAAGCACACATGATTTAATAAATTCATAATATTTTCAAGATTGCTTAAATAGTTTTGATTAATGTAATACAAAGACAACTTCAACACATGTTTAATTTATAAAATAATTAATGACTTAAAAAAAACTCGTTACAAAATTAAAACATTTAAAAATATTCCACGAGACTATATTTTTTCCTTCAAAACATGGTTTTTTGAAATAAAAATAAAAATAAATGTGTATTTAAATAATAATAATTAGTGTCAAAGATGCCAAGGTACTACAATAATAAATAAAATGTAAATATAAAAATGAGATCCATGTACAATAAATTGTGCAATAAACAAAATGGATTATCTTCTTCTAATAGGTCATATTTGCATAAAGGACGAGGATCACCAAATTAATGAGTCAAAAAAAACATATAAACCATTTGAGTTGATCAAGTTATATTCGTTTTATGGCATCAGTATCATCTTTTATCCTAGTATAAATGTCAATAATAGTTTTAAGGGTTTCCATAAGTTATAATCTTATATTGTAAGTTTATTATGATTTATCGCCAAGTGATGACTTTTGCAATGAAGCCAATGTTGGTCATTTACCCATGTAAATAATGATGTTCCAAATTGAATTTGTAATTAATTAATATTCCAAAACTAGTGGAAAGATCACAATCTTAATTGATCATGAATACATAGAAAGATAATTTTTTATTGAATAGATTATTCATGCCAAGATATTTTTGTACATTTATGATACGGAAATTTGAATTGTTAAACATGCCATCCTATATATTAAAGCAACAGTGGTGTCTGTCTGTCTGTGTGGGTAGTGCTTGGAAGATTCTTCCAGTCACTGCCCGTTCCCCAGAAATAACTCATTTGAACACACTAAACAGGGCGTTCTTAACTGTCTCAGTTTTTGGCCACCTAGAGTTTGCTTGCACTGGGGGAGGTTCACCAAAACCTAGACATGGAATTTTTAAGGACATGATTTTCAGGACATGAGATTTCAGTTTTGGGACGTACACGGTGTGGGTTTCCAAGACCCAAACCTAGAAATTTTTTGGACATGATTTTCAGGACGTGGGATCCTCAATTTTTGGAGACCTGGAGTTTGCACTCTGGGTTTCCAAGACCCAAAAAGACCTGGGAAATTTTAGGATATGGTTTTCAGGACATGGTTTTCAGGACTTGGGATCTCAACTTTGGGGCCTGGATTTTCACATTCGCGGTTTCCAAGACCAAAACCTGAAAACTTTTAGGACGTGATTTTCAAGATGTGGGATCTCAATTTTGGGACCTGGATTTCACACAGGGGGCTTCACATGATCCAAGACCTGGAATTTTTTTGGCACATGATTTTCAAGACATGGATGGGGAACCAGACGACTTCACAGTGTCCCAAGGTCACGGGCACCCACTAGTTATCTCAAAAGATTGTTAGTAACCATTGATTTTGTTAGAGGATATGCACAAAATTATTTTAGTTTATTTATTCATATTATGTAGGCAATTTTATAACAATTGTCAAATGACATTTTGCATGTATAATGTCTTGTAAACACTTATAAATCCTTATTCAATTTTGTTGAAGACTAATGTTATGAAATAACAAAATGTCAAATATGGATCTCAAAGATAATATTATTCACAAATGTATATCTTTAACCATTATTTGATCAATTTTGTTTTTACTATTGCATCTTCAATTTTTTTAGTCTTTTGTTTCATCTTGGTTAAGTAATTTGACAAATATGTAAATTTTAAATGTTTAGGTTTTTTCCCTTTCTTTTGAAAGATGAATATGTATGTCATTTAAAACATGCATGTAGAGGTATAAATGAGTTGATGTCATATGGTTTGTACTATATAATAATTATGTGATGCATAAAACTTGATCAAATTATCAAAATGCACATCAAAATAAAATTTTAACCAAAAAGAAACCATTGAGGAAAATAGTACATCTTTTTTTTTAAGGCTCAATAATTTTGTCAATCATGTATTTTCGCATAATGCACACATAATGAGGTGAACATCACTTGTTGTGTAACACTTTAAGTGAGTGCAAACCACAATGAAGAGAGGAAAAAAAAAAGTATGCCCAAAGATTAAAAAACTCATAACAATAAATGATATGTAAAAAACCACAATCTACATGATAAAAACACAATTTTACACCATTATAATTTTTTAATTTTATGGTCAACCTTCATTCTTGTTTTGTGTTCAAAACACATTTTCATTAGATCATTGTGAAACTCATAATGTGCCTTCACATTTTCTCTTTGTTGCTTTTTGTGCATATAACTTCCAGATAATATTTAAATAATTGCAAGAAATCACACAAATTTATGCAATTTATGATCTATGAAGCAAAAAAGAAATAATGAGGAGATTGAATACCATGCATAGTATTGAAATGACTCCATCATGATTGTTTTCACATGCTAAATGCAAAAGAAATTTTTTCATTCTCATTTTTTGCATTGACATATGTTCCTTTGTTAACAATCTTTTGAACAATGTCAATATATTCACATGAAGCCCAATTAAACAACACATGTTCATATGTCAATGACATGTCAACATGTTAAGAATCTCTTTGAATGATTTTAGTATATTCACATGAAGCTTAATTAGACAATGTTCATATTATGTCAATGACATGACATGTTGAAATAACTTTGATATAAATGAATTTTGGCCAAATAATAGTGATGATATGATGTAATGTGTAACATGCAACAAATCTTCCTTATTTGCACCAAGACTAAAAGCACTAGAAAAACAAGGAAAAACAAATATCCTTGTGGAGCAAGAAAAAATTCCAAATGTCTTGAAGTAAGAGACATTAATTCATTCTTATATGAAATTGAGGCATGAACAACATTGCGATGCAACTTTAATTGAATTTGAATTGAATTTGAGTTTAATTGAAAAATATTTAACATTTGGATTAAAGATTGAATTGAATTCAAATTTAATTATAAAAATGAGATACAAATTGGTGAAAATTTTATTCAAATCTTATGAATATGGTGTTGAAAAGAGAACGTATAAATAATCACAAATCTAAAAAGACACCTTTCCATGCCTCTTCACTTGGGGATGAGCTAAACAAGTTCTAATTTGGAAATTTTCAATGTACAAAAACTTATGGAACTTAAAGTTACATAAATCAGCTTTGATGAAACATCATTATTGGAGTTAAAAAGGTTCTAGGTTTGGTTCTTTCAAAAAAAAAATTGGTTTTCGTTTTGAAAACACAATAGATTATGGTGTGAAATGAAAAGGAGTAAGATGAGAGCTCCTAGGATGAAGACCTATTGAAAGGTGGATCAAATTGTTGACAATAGAAAATGACAAGGGAGTGGTTAGTTGATAGGTTTTGTTATTTTTTTTAGTGTATATATGAGAGTGTGTGTGTGGAGTTGTCTATTGTAGATTGATTGCTTTTGAAAACTTGTGGTGTGCATTTGTGTAATTGAAGTCAAGACGGTGGAAGAACTAGTGTTTGTTTTGTGTTCTTAATGGCTTTTGGCAATGGTGGGTTTGACAAAAATGTTTCAATGGTTGATTTTGAGGAAAGGTTGTTGATAGACAACATAAGAAGATGGGTTTTGTGCAAGCTAATTACCTTCCTTACTTTTGAGCTACATAATGGTTAGTTTTGGGGACATTGCTTGTGTTATTCCTTTGTGAGGTTCAGTGGTTGTTTAAAACTAATGCCCATAGTCACAAATTGTGTGTTCTCTAATTTCAATCTTTGTTTTGCTACATATTGGGATTAGAAAATAATGATATGTTAATCCCGAAAACATGAATAAAAAATACATAGAAATGGTGGAAATGATGAAAATCCATAAGGGGCAATTGGGTTAGTTTAAAGAAAACATCAGTGTGTGAATTGTGAGGTGAACATTTGAGAATTTGCATTCTAGAAATGGAGATTTAATCTTTTGAGAACTCCGGGGATGCAATGTCTACATCTTTCTAAGGGTGGGAAATTTGAGAGCAATATATCTAAGTTGCTTACATTTAGTTTATTCTTATCAAAATGCATGAGTGGATCTGTGGGAGAAGTTGTTGGGTGGCCAATATGTGAAAATTGATGTTAAGTGAAACCATGATAGCCTATAAAGAATAGTCCAAAGAGATATGATCCACCATATTTGTGATTCTTTTCATGTTTAAGAGACTAGTTTAGATTGATGGTTTAAAACCATAAGTTAGTCCTATGTTATTTGTGTCTTAGGAAAACAAGCAATGTTTGGTACAATTTGTTTGTTGAAAATTTCTGATTGATCGAAAAACATATTTATTGATAGTTAATTGCAATATTGCCAATGTGGTATTTTGTCTATTCGTAAACCTACTGAGAGGTTTATATATCCTCCTTTTTGGTAACATAATAGGTTCTATTTCAAATTGATTTTTTGAGTAGAAGTTGATAATTTAAGGTTAATGTGGCAATGTGTTAAAAGATGTTAGATTCTAGTGAGGAAAATACTTTCATTAAAGAAAATCCTTAGACATTGCATTAAGAATAATTAATATAATTATTTGATAGGGACATGGGAGTTTTTACACTAGAGCCAAGATTGATCATTCTCTACATTATAGGCTATGGAGTGATCAATATATTTGGATTGGATCCATAAGAGGCCAAGATTGGAGATATAGCCATTAGAATGTCACATAATGGGTATAAAACGATAATTTAAATTTGGATGAAGGTTTGTAATGGCAACAAAGCATGGCGAAGTGTTACTCAATTTTAGGGAAGAGTCTATTTCTCCCATTTCTTCTATTCCATTCCTAGTTCCCATATTTGAAGGTAGGGTGTCAATTCCTTGTAATGGGGGCGTTTGGATTTTCAATGTAACAAAATTAGAAAGTCATAAAGTTCGTGTTTTTATGCATGGAATAAAAGCATTGCTTTCATATGAGGATATTAAGATTGTCAAGGTGGAACATGTTTTTCAAAAGTTATGTATGGAAAATTGGATATGATCAATATGGAAAAATTCAATGGAAATTTGAAGTTTTGGAAATTATTGTTTTTGCCACGATACTTATGGACTTTGGCACAATATTTATGGAATAATAGAACTAATCATGTATTGTTAACAAAATGCTTATGACTATATACATCATAAGAGACAAAACAAGCAGAAAATAAATGAAAAGCTTGAACTACAAATAAAACCTCTTACACATCTTGTTTTGATTTTATTTTTCAAGATGAAGAGATGAAAAAACTCCACCTTATATAGGAGACCTAGTCTATTAGATGAAGGAAACAAATTTGCTTGGTTTTTCTTACTTGGTATGGAAAGAGATATGATTATTAGAATAGAACATGTTGGAGTAATTACTTTTTAGTTGTTGAGTTGGTTTTTAGGTCAAGGACTAATGGGAGAAGACATATGGAGGATAGAAAGTGAAGACCATATTGATTTTTACATTGAATAAATTCCCTACTAGAACCAGGCAAAGTTCAATAACATGCAAGTAGTATAACCTTATTATACCTGGGTGAATAACCAGGTTTATAACCGAGGTGTTACCCATTTCAACCAACATACATATACATATATAGTCAACAATTCCATTTTCAACAACAGTTGATTGCATCATCCAAGAATATGCATTCTCACAAACGAATCATTAAGTATGATAAAATGTTCATCTACTTCATTATCGGTAACCAGAAAAATACACACAATTTCTATTTAATTTTAAAGACCCAACAACCAACCTTGAAATTATACCTCCTGGGTTTTAATGAAACATAAATCACAAACTTTTTCCTCATCTCTAAAATAGACACACTCACATTTTCACATATTTGATTACATAATTGCAGCATGCATGGTGTACACAACTAAACTGCAACTTAATACGGGTTTGATGCAAGCAAGCAAAGGGATCACCAAACTTGCCTCAACTCCTCTACCGAGCAATCGACAACACAATAATACCAGCCAAAATTACGATGCCCGAGCCCCAGTATGCGAATACTGCATTCCCAATAATCTCATTGAACAACAGCATTCCCCATATTCCCGCAATAAAAATTCCGCACTGGAATCTGAAACACAAAAACAAGCATATAAGGTGGTTGCTCACATTAGTTGTATGACTCTTTTGAAACAATTGAAGGAAACATGCAACACAAACAAGCATTGGTTGCTCAAATTCATAGACCTACTCTTTTGAAAGAATTGAAGGAAACATGCAACTTGTCAGTTCAAAAAATTGGAAATAAAATTGCATGTTTTTAGCATTACTAAGAGAGAGAGAGAGAGAGAGAGAGAGAGAGGAAGCAAGATGAGATCCCAAGTTTTTGATCCCCATGTACCTTGCATGGTTTAGGGTTTATGGTCTGCTATAGGGTACTAGGCTGTAGTAGGTGACATCTTCTAACATCATCATGCAGTGAATTTGGCTCACAATAATAGAAAGTGAGACCATGGGCTTTCAAAAAAGAAAAATGGGGAAATGAAGTTGTAGTCCACTTACATGGGATAGGCTATTGAGTAGCCAAGGTAATTGATAGCCAAGAGGCTCAACATGTTTCCTGCAATAGAACCACAAATATCCATTTCCATCATAAATTCATTTCTCCATTGATGTTTGCATAATGGTCTTGAGGTGGTTATGTATATGGAAACTTATGGCAAATATAGTTTTGTGCTAGTGCGTCTCAAGTCCTTAAAAGTATTCTTTAATATGTTATTGGGTGCTTGCACTAGTTGCAAATTCATTTGAAAACAAATTTAGAACAATCAAAGTAAAAAATTGTTGACAAAGATTTAGAATGAGCAAAGTAGAAACATTATTACAAAATGTGGGTGTAATTCACTAGTCCCTGTTCAATGGACTAGTGAATTCATTAGATCTCCACTAGGTCTTGTTCAGTGGGATCAATGAATTCACTCAAAATCCAGTGAAAGCATTTGATGAATAGAGATGCATTTTGTTGTAGTGAAACTATTTGGCACAAATTTAGAATGAGCTAAGAAAAAAAAGTTCGACACAAACATAGAACAAGCAAAGTAAAAAGATCAGCCTTCAAAAGCATGTCATTCAAATTCCACTAGAGAATTGGGGAATATTTTATCTTGGGTCCTTATGCAATGGATTT
>Ga0209208_10009714_pt1 | contig 12606 bp, 8 predicted proteins | sample S1TSphfallax_3_FD_187694 | JGI IMG/M metagenome (GOLD analysis project Ga0209208, IMG submission 187694) | Host-associated microbial communities from peat moss isolated from Minnesota, USA - S1T2_Fd - Sphagnum fallax MG (SPAdes) (version 2) | ecosystem: Host-associated > Plants > Peat moss >...
TTAGTGAAAAAATCATACAATATTCAAAAACTTTTACACCACAAGTCGAAATTTAATTCATTCAGTTTTCAGTGAAAAAATCATTCAATATTCAAAAACTTCTACACCGCAAGTCAAAAATTTAATTCATTCAGTTTTCAGTGAAAAAATCATTCAATATTCAAGAACTTTTACACCACAAGTCAAAATTTAATTCATTCAGTTTTCAGTGAAAAAATCATTCAATATTCAAGAACTTTTACACCACAAGTCAAAATTTAATTCATTCAGTTTTCAGTGAAAAAATCATTCAATATTCAAGAAGTTTTTACACTGCAAGTCAAAACGTCATGAAACCAAGCTGATGCACCTCTCCTCCTACTCCTCCAGAGATTTCCAAAGAGACCAAAAACACGATCTAAAGCATCCAGGTTCAAGTGGATCTCATAAGTACAACTAAAACAAAACAAAACAAAACAAACAAACAACCTTCCTTCATAGATAGATGAAGAGTACTTATTCATGCTTCTCTTAGTGAGCGAGGGGGTGCACCGACGGTTTGAAGGAGCTATTATTTGATGAGGTGCCATTGGGAACCTCTTTGGGAACACATTGGGAACAAAATGTGTCGTGCAAACAGTGTGTTGCACCGTTCCCTAAACCCCAAACCCAATTCTTCACCCCATGCGTGCATGCATGCATGCTTGGATTTTCTTGGCGCTCGTGAGAAGCCGACGCCATCAGAATGATCAGCACACGAGCAGAAGAATCACGAAACGAGAAGAATGATCACCATGCCCGCGTCACTTGCAAACCATTTTCAACCATGCTCCTTCTGCTGCTCCTTCTGCTGGCATTTGCTGTCCAGTCGTGTGGCTGCTCATGTCATGTGTCGTCAGCTGCTCAACGTAATCGATAGTCACTAGTGTGGTTTCCAAGATCATGAGTTTGTCAGGTGCAGCAGCTGCTCTTATAAACGGCGCATTCATCTCGATCGGGCGCAAAATATAGGGTTCAAGCTCCAGTAGTGCATAGGGTTTGAAGCTCAACCATTTTTTTCTGAAAGGATTTTTTCGAACTCAAAGGGCAGCTAGCTAATTGTAGTCTAATTATATCACCAGGAAAAATATGGAATCTGATGCTACAGTTATTACAGTGGTAGTGTTGAGGATGAAGGAGTTACTTACTTTCTTTATTGGTGTGATTGTGACATGTGTGATTGCGGCCAGCTTCGCAGAGGTGCAGGTGGTCGATGCAATTCACTCTGTGCCTGCGTACTTTGTGCTGGGGGACTCCACTCTGGATGTGGGTGAGAACAATTATCTGCCAAATGCGTATCATGCCAACTTTCCTCCATATGGTGAAACCTTCTTTCACAGGCCCACTGGTCGCTTCAGCAATGGCCGTAATATGGGCGATTTTATCGGTATGTGGGGGATCTTTCTACGTTGTGGTTTTTGATAGTACACCAGTCACAATGATCTCTCAGCATCATGTTGGAGCTTGGTAGTAAATGATGAGAGAGTTTTGAGAATGAACAGGAAACATTTCAAGATTCAAACATCTCAAATTCAATTCAAGCATCTTCTTTCTCTTGCACTTTTGAATCTTCTTCATTCATTCTCTTGTGCTCTAACAAACTATAAAGAGTTGTGAATGGTAAATTGGCTACTTGGGTTGCTCTCGAATGAATGGTTTTTTGACAAAGAAGTCAGCAAGTTAAGCTACTCATTTCCTCCATGCATTACGGTCCATAGATTTGTGGAAATTTGTAAGCTAAGCTACCAATTTCTGTCAATGCGCATCCATTTGTGGGAATTCTCACTTGCAGCTCAGGCATTAGCACTTCCCTTTGCACCTCCATATCTGCAACCCGATGCAACATTCTACAAGGGTGTAATCTTTGCATCTGGAGGAAGTGGGCTCCTTAACACCACAAACCCTGGCTTGGTAAGGTTCATTTCTCTTGCAGATTTGTCTTGGCATAAACAAACATTGCACATAAAAATTTGTGGATTTTTTGAAAGTTACATTATGTGTTCCATTATCATACACCGAGTTTGTAATGACCTCAACATGATGCAATCTCCTTTATGATGAGGACATTTGGAAGGTTTCAGGTGTCAAACAAAGTTTACTTCTGCAAACTCTAATTCTTCAAGGACATTTTGATCTAGAGATCTGATTTGCAACTGTGCATCTCTTTAACTATGGTAGCAGACCCAGCAACCATGATTCCAATGTTTTCTAAGCTTTTTTGTGTGAATCATTGGGAGTGAATGATCAACAGGCGATTACCTTCAATGTCCAATTGGAGCAATATAAGAATGTCTCAACATTGTTGGAGAAAGAGTTGGGAGCGCTTGCAGCCCTCGAGCTAATTTCCAGGTCCCTATTTCTTATAAGTGTTGGTCTTAATGATATCACATTTGGCAACCTTACTAATCCCACAACCCAAAAACAATACAATGCAACCCAATACACCAACCTGATGCTTGAAGCTTATAAAAGTGGCATTAAAGTAAGCTTTCATCACTTGCCTATGGTTCTATTGACATAAAATAACTAATGAAAATATCATGATGTGTGGGTTGATTAAGCTATGGAAATAACCATTTTGTTGCATAATTTTCCAAAGTCAGTTTTAGAGATATTTAATTGCCATTTACTACTTGTTTTGTTCATTTCTCCTCAAAAATGACAGAATTAGTTTGGGGATTTGTTCTAGTAACAAAGGATTTTGGTTGCCAAAGTAAATTCATTCATGAAGACTTCATTTGGGGTTTCCTATTTTGGTAATGTAGTAGCCTATAGGGTTTGCTGTTCATGTGGGTGTATGTTATGAATCCTTGGCAGACATTGTATGCATCGGGGGACGAGGAAAATAGTTTTGTTTGGAGAAGGAGTTGATGGGTGTGAACCTATTGTCAGAATTCAAAACAACTCTCAATGTGTCGACTTCTTCAATGAGCTAGCCCTTAAGTTTGAGGCAGGTTTGAAGCAACTGGTCGATGAATTCCATGTTATAATCCCTGGCCTCCACCTTGTGTTAGCATACCAATACAATATTGAACATGATATGATCACAAACCCTCAATCTTTTGGTACGTGAGTCTTTATGGATTATCATGTAGATTAAAAAAAAAGTGTTTAATGGATTGTATTCCCTGCTTTTAAATTTTTTTGTCATAAACATGCATTAGAAATTCATTACATTTTGTTGAAATTACCAGTGAAACATTTTTGTTAGGCCCAGCTTGAACATAATGCACCAAGCATGAGCTTATAGAATTGACCTGATTTGGTTGCAAATATCGAAACTATTTTCATATCCACTTTGTTAAGTGTTACAGGCCTTAAAAATGCGACAGCAGGATGTTGTGGAGCAGGCATCCTTAGCGCACAATACCAATGTGGAACAAAGGTTCCAGCGAATGTAACTGGAGTTCATCAAACATTGTGCAAACACCCATCTGAGTACCTATATTGGGATTATATTCACAATGCAGAATATGTTGACAAAGTGAAATTCCAAAATTATTGGGATGGCAATACTTCTTTTGTGTACCCCTTCAATCTTAGAACCCTAGCATTATTGTAATAAATCTTGAGTTTCATCCTATCTTTCCTTTCTTTTGAGCACCTCCATTGTTGCTACATCTATTTTCACTGCTCCTAACTATACAACTACTATAATTAGTCTCAAACCTTGTGTATTAAATGCTAAATTTCAACATTTCACATTGAAATTTAGTAAAACTTCTTTACTTTGTGAATATGATAAGGGTGAAAGGAAGCCCAAAGTCAAAGTGAAGGCAGGGTAACTTTACAAATAACTATATGATGTTTCTTGTTGTATCACATTAAAAGTTCTTTGCACTTTCATTTACACATTTCATGTTCTTGTCTTTAACATGTGATTTTGTTTTGGTTTTTATGTTATGTGTTTAGATTTAAGCTTAGGTCTATCTTATCATTGTTTTCATGTTCATGACACCATGAAGCTAAAGTCCCATTGAAATCAAAATTTTAATTTGCACATGGATGTTGTGCATCTAAAACATTATGATGCATGTATAAATAGGATGAAATATTTTCAATCACATGCATCATCTAAATGTGTGGACCTTAAGATTTTTCCCTTCACAATATGGTGACTTAGGCCCATTTTTCCCAAAAAAACCATTTATACCTTTCATAACTTTTGTTTTTTTTAATAGTAATATTAATAGTTTGTAATAATATGTTTAATAATGAATGAATAGTTTCAGAAATCATTCAATTGATTTAATTTATGGTGCAACATAATGAATTGAAAAGGATTTTTTATTTGGATACTATTTGGCAAATTGACAAAACGTACCAAAGATCCACATTGTGTTTTCAATATTGTGGAATGAGAATTGAAAACACCCTTGAAACATGTGTGAAAAAAAAAAGTCCAAATTGTTGAATTAAGGATATAACAAAACTTAATAGGAAATGTTATTATGAAGCTACACCAAAAATGTGTTTGCCCTCCATTTTGCTACACTTCCACAAGAAAAAAGACATGTGAGTCATGTTTATAGTTGAATTGTTATACTAAGCCTAGCAATCTAAACAACAATCTAGGGATGCAAAAAAATTTGTATGCAATCTAAATTTTGAACCTTGTAATTTAATTATGTAAAATTAAACATACACCTTGGCTCCCTCTTTCAGTGACATTCAACCTTTAATTTTATTTCACTTTTAACACATGAAAAAATTAACACTATTGAAACATTTTTAATGTGAAAAATAAAAAATGGGAAGATTCAAATCTGACATTTACAATTGAATTATCCATGTTTGTAAAATTAACCCTTAATCTTCCTCACCTTTATTCATAATACCCCATAGTTTGTGATTCTTCAACCCAAATAACCTCATCTAAGTTGTGATCCTTAACATGCATTGAACTTGATGCTCTTAATGCATAATCAACACATACTTCTTCCTAACCATAAACCTTCAAGACTAATAAACCTTCCATTCTAAATCATAACAATTTAATACCAAGACGGATTAGAGTATACCCTAACACACAATTTTCACATTTATAGATGTGTACCATCTTGTATCTTGTTACATTACATAAAAAATTACCATTACTCCCCATTTGGAGTTTAGATATTTTCAAAGCTTGGTAGAATTTTAAATATATATTCGCAACCTTAAACCCATATTGGTTCACCATTCAACAATTATTCTAGCATTTTAGCTTCACTTTCTTGTTATATGTGCACATGTCAATATGATGGACTTATCACTCCAAACCAATTGGTCCAATTTTCAACACCATGATATTTTACATGCACACACATAAAGTTTTTACCATAACATTTGCTTATGCAGTGCTTCATTGTGTGCACTATTAATAACATGATAATGTTATGCATACCATGATCCATACTAGCAAACAAATTATATACTTGCCCATCACAACACATATTAAATACCTCTCTATCCAAGCTTCCTTACAATGGATTATAAAGTTTTGCACAAGGTTTAATTAATGTTTTGCAAAGAAAAAAAAACCAATGAAATATATTATTGTTGTAAATATTAAGAAACATATGGTTGAACTAGGCATCAATTCATGTGTTCCTTAATGGCATGGTTTCGAACTCAACAAGGAACAATACAACATTCAATCAATTTGGGTCCTTTACATAGGACGAGTATTGATGGTGGGGTGTATGTATTATATGGTGATTCATTATAGGTAGATACAACATTCCATACAAGTCATTAGCAAGCTTTTACAAATTGTTGTTTTTAAAAAAAATTTCATTATTGTAATCTTTGACCTCTAAAGTCACCCACTTATGAAACTATCAAAAACTAGGTCAAAATCTATATCAATTTAAATTGTTGATGACATCTATTATGTGGATGCAATTTGTAAATCCTAAAAGGAAAATCCATAAATTCCACATGAATAAAAGCCCAACTAGATATTTGAAAAGCTTGTTAATTTAACACAACACTTTTGGGGGAAAAAAAAAGGCTTTTGAGAATAAAATTCAATTTTGACCCTTCAAATTTTCATAATCACCTATTGGTTATGGTTTTTTTAAAAACATATTTGATTTCTCAACACATATTTAGTCATGTTATAAACAACTTGGAATGAAATTCAATGTGTTTTTAAAAAAAGAATTTAACAATCCATTTAGTTGATTAGTCTATATTTTTTAACTTCAAAAGTTCATTATTAACAATCATGTTTGTCATATGCATGAGAACATATTATTATTTGTAAAAATCAAAATTGTGACACCAAAAGTGCACCACTATACTTCACACTCACCTAATGCAAGACAATGATACAAAAATTATGCAATGCAACATTTAGTGTCCTTGATTCTATACATTACATTATTCTTATCCTCAATGATCAATACTTGTCTAGGGGAAGTTACTTTTTATATATTTTATGGAACATATCATTTAAAAAATATTTTTTGATATGTTATGAAATAATAAAATATTTAAAAATTCTTTCTTGAAAATATTTTCAAGATACTATCATACTCCGATTCTAAGAACCCCATTTAAATTTAACTAGATTATAATAATAATTTTCCCCAATAAATTGCATCATTGGAAAAAAAATTGAAAAAAACTTCCCTTGAACACTTGTCCTACTTAATTTTATTTATTTTTGGGAATGTTCTAATGTTCCTTGTTGAGTTTGAAGCCACATTGTTTAGGCAAGCATGAATTAATACCTACCATTAGTTTACTTCTTAATGTTTCCAACAACAATATCTTAAGTTTTATTTATTTAAATTCTTATAAAACATTAGTCAAACCTTGTGTAAAATCACACAAGACACCTCAAGGATGCTTGAATATAAGTCATTAGGGGTATTCAACATCTCCCATAGGACATTGGGTTGAAGCTTAAATTCTCCTATGAAAGGAAGAATCGATACTTGGCACAAACCTACTCCATGGTGTTTACAACAACAATACCATAGTACCTTGGCCATTTCGACACATTGCTTTGAATAATTAATCAATTTTGAATAATTCATTTCAACGGATGGAATATTCCTAAATATTCACTAATATCCTTCACAATATTTTTTGATTTGAATTTTTAAAAAAAGAATTCGAACAATTTTGAAAATATATAATTAGTGTCGAATTGGCCAAGGTACTAGGGTATCTTATATTTTATTGTTATTTAAGTATTTAAAGAACATTAGTCAAAGCTTGTGCAAAACCACACAAGGCCATGGAGGGACACCCCCAATATAGCTTGGTAGGGGGTATTTCAGGGTTGGACCCTAAATATAGTAGAAATTTTCTTTATGATATATAGTTTAGCTTATAATTTCAGCAATAAGTCTATAGCATTCCCTCTCACTTAAATGTAAAACTCACACAATATCATATTTATTGGATATTTTACCACCTTTGCTCATATACTAAAACATTTCAATAAAATTGGATTTTAGTTTGAATTCCACCAAGTGCCATTCATTCCACAAAACATGAATGATTTTGAACTACATATTTCCAACCTTTGCTCTAGATGCTAAAAAAATACAATTTGGGGATATAATAATTTCTACCATACTAAACATTAGGGTGGATAATTTGAGGATATAATTTCTAGCATACTAAACATTAGAAGGAAAATTTGGGATAATGATTTCTAGCATAGTACAAAACATTCTAACATTTCTCTTTTGTGTTTTTTTTTTTTAGATTTAAAAACTCATCTCTCATTTAGGCTAGATTAATTTCTAACAATTATTGGGCCACATTTACAAAGAGCAAATCTAGGAGCAAATCTAGGCATGAAAAGCTGGTGAGTTGAAAGTCTATAAATTCATGGAGTTAAAATGAGATAGCACCCACAAAGATTCCAAGCAAATTGTTATCCATTTTTGGAACAAACTATATATCCTTGCAATGTAGAGGAGGAAGAGGAGGAGGTTCCATTCATTAGCCCTGGGGCCACCTTTAGCCACCTTTAGCCCCACTAAAATTGTGACTTGATTGATGATGCCCTAGTCAAACAACAAGAGAATGAAGTATGTTTATAGTAAACAATCTCCTTATTTGGGTGGGGGAGTAGGGAGTGGTGATGGTGGTGGGTGTGTTTTGGGGGGGGGTGGGGTTGGGGGGAGGAGGGAGAGAGAAGTCAAGGACCCAACAATCATGGCACAAAAGCTCCGAGGTTTTGCCCATTATGGCAAGTTCAAAGTTCAAACCAGTGTTGTCCAGTTCTCCATTAAAAAAAAAAGGTCTTGTTGGGTTTTGGTACTACTTGGTAATTTAAATTTTCTTAAAGGAACCTTGGTATTGACTATTTTTTTCAATTTTTTGGTCAATTGAAAAGCTCCAAGCAAATTTTAAAAAAATAAAAATTATACTTGTAAGTTGTTATAATTTCCAAAAATGATATATTTTTGACTACCATGAGAACCAACTAAATATATATATATATATATAGATTGCAGGATTAATTCTATTCTAGTTCAAAGCAAGAGAGAAGTTGTGCAGTAGCAAAGCACTCCAAAGGAAAAAATTGAAGTATATATTTTTGGGGATACCTTATATTCATGGATATCCTACTTAAGGTGCATTCACACTTTGGTGTTAAGGAGTCTAGTAGTATTAAGTCCCCTAACACCAAGCTAGTCATTTAGAACTTAAACCTATTTACCTCAAAGATTTTAATGTTAAGTTAACATTCACTTAATATTAAACAATCACCCATTTAATTAACATTGATTGCCACGTAAGATGCCACCTAGATTTTCACTTAACACTGACTTAAGTGTGAATGCACCTTTAGAAAAGAGGAGAGATGTTATTATGCCTACTCTTTAAGAGTGGGTGAAAAATTATGCCTACTTACATGTACAGGTGTAAGATCCCTCCTACTCTTTAAGAACCCCTCCGACCCCTCTTACACACCTCATGATAGACATCACAACCTCGGGATCATTTTGGCAACTAGTGTATTTGGAGAGCACCTTATGAGGTGAAATAACTTGCTCCCGCCCAGCCTGGAGTGAAAGATTTTTCACACAAGAATGATTATTTTAGGGTTAGGGTTTAGGGTCAATTGCTCATCTCCTTGGATCATCTCCTTGGTTGTTATGGCACGGGAGAGCAAGTACTTTCCCCTAGATTTAGGTTTAGGGCACCTAAGTGAACCTATGGGGTTAAGTTTAGGTTCATGATAAATTTTGTTTTTGTTTTACAATGGATGGAGTTCATGGGTGAGGTAAATTCTTAAAATGCGGGGCTGGAATTGGCTAGCACCATGTTCTAGGCCCTTTATTTTGAGAATGCCCTTGCCCTAGGGCTTAAGCAGCATATAATTCATGATTGTGTTTTGTTCCAGGAGCTAAAACCCTAAGAACCCATCCAGAACAAGACTAGTTCAAACCAGCAATTTATTTTAAAATGGAAAAATGAACAATGAAATTCCTTGAAAAAAAAAAAATGAACCCAGACCGAGTGAGCGAGTCATTCATTCAGAGTAACACTTGGGTGAAAACATTCCTTTAAAACATACATGAGGCCAGTGTGAACCAGCACCCACAAGCTAACTAGCATGAAAATTGGATGGTAAGTGGATGGATGATAAGTGGATGGATGATAAGTGATCAGGAAACAATTTTCTGTTGAATTCCAGTTACCTAGCTAACCATCATCCTGTGCACATTCATCCAGTTTCAGTAGGGATGATGATGATGCTGCTGTTATTGTTCTTCTGTCACAGAAAGGGCAAAAAAAAAAAAAAAAAAACAAAAAAAAAAAAAAAAAAAAAAAAGAGCAAAAAAAAAAAAAAAAAAACCAGAAAAAAAAGAAAGAAGCAGCACACAATTCTCTCACAATTTTCTCAAAGAAAATTGAGAAAAGCCTAAAAAAAGAAGTTGAATGTTTCATCAACAAATAGGAAAGTAAGTAGACTAGTTAACCCATTTAAAGGAAAAACTCCAAACTTTGATTATGTCAGCCACAAAATCCAAACAGATTTAGGTGTGTCATTGGATCTGCTCTATGGTCTTTTTTTGAAGTGTTGGATTTTGTAGTAGTGATTTCTAGTGAGGAATTTCTGTTGAAGGACAAGAATTTCAATTCAGACCAGCTGGAGCATTTTGAGGAACCATGATTCCATCTCCACTAGCTTGGACTATCTGAGGTTTTTTTTGGAAGAAAAAAGGATTTCTTATGGGAGATTAAGACCTCGAGTGCATTTGAGGAATCAGGATTCCCATTTCCACCATCTTTGAGTTGAGGGTTTTTGCAGAAAGATTTTGTTGTGGGAGAGAAAAAGCTGGAGCATTTTAATCAGGAATCATGATTCCATTCCCACCATCTTTGATGAGCTGAGGTTTTTGTTTTTTTTTTTTTTGCAAAACTAAGTTTTATTGAGGGAAAGAAGAAGAGCTGGAACATTTTGAGGAAACGTGATTCCATCATCATCTCCACCATTTTTTTTGAGCTGATGTTTTTTGCAGAAGAGATTTTTGTTGAGGGAGAGAAGAGCTGGAGCAGTTTGAGGAATCATGATTCCATCACCTCCACCATATTCTTTGAGCTGAGGACGGCTGTTTTTTTGGCAGAAAGATTTGGTTGTGGGAGATCAGAAGAAAGATGGCTGTTTTGTGTCATTGCAAATCTCAGATTTTGAGCTTGCAGCAGCAGCAGAAGAGACTCTAGACAAATGAACCCCAAGTACAAAACATAGAACTGTTTTGGTGGGGTGGGTGCAAAACAAAACACAGTGTTCGGGTGCTCTTGTGGGGAGAGAAGAGAGATTACTGCATTTGTGCTGGAATGGAGATGTGAGAGAGAGAGAGAGAGAGAGAGAGATCTAGGCAGCTTCCAAGCTGGGAAGCAAATGGTGGTGGTCACCAGCTAAACTGAAAAAGCTCAGACCCAATGCTTCGAAGATCTCGAATGCAGGTATACCAGTGATACCCCAAGCTCGCCCAATTTCAGCTTATTTTTTGGTTTCAGCAAACCTGAAATTGCAGGAAGAATTTGTTAGTTTTTTGTTGCAAAGTTGGGAGTTAGTTTCACATGATCATATGATCTTCCTTTGCATTTAAGCTGCATTTTTTAAGCTTGTTGCAGGTTTGGGTAATCTGGGCAAGCACAAGCACACTTCTATGCATATGTTTGATTCAGCTATGTACCTTAAAGGAGGAGGAGCAATGGCAACCTCAATTGGTACCACAAAACAGCTGGGCCTCTTGCAAGCGTGCTTTTATCAACCCTTCACCTCAGAGTAAGCATCCTCCCAACACCCATCAGCAGCCACTGCTGCTGCTGCCTCCTCTTCTTCCATATTCTATCCTGTCCATTTTATGTAAACCAAACCAAAATGACTAGAACATAGAACAGATGCATGGTGATCACACCACACAAATCTCATATTTTATGTCTTCTGAATGCAAATTGCTCAACATCATGCTCTGTTGTGGATGGCCTGTGTTTTTTGCTGTCTTTCCTCTGTTGCCAATTCTGGTCAAAAACCTGAAATGGTAATTTGTCTAGAAGAAAGAGGATGAAATGGCCTTAGGGTTATGTCAGTCACAACAGTTTTGGAATCATGAAGACAGCCTTGATCTCATCGGTTTGTCACCAAAATAAGCCCTACAGGAAGGGAACCAGTATGTTCATGTTGTTGTTGTTGCACCATTCAGTGTGATCATGCCCAGAGCTTTCTTGGGTTTGTTGATTTTTCCAAGCTCTCTTGGATTTGTTGATCATGCAAAGAGCTCTCTTGGGGTTGGTTGATCATACCCAAGAGCTCTCTTGGATTAGTTAATCATGCCAAGCTCTCTTGGGTTTGTTGATCATGCAAAGAGCTCTCTTGGGTTTGTTGATCATGCCAAGAGCTCTCTTGGGTTGGTGATGTGCAGGAGATTACATGAACAATGGATATCTCATGGTGTCTTGCAATGGTGGTCTCAATCAAATGCGCACTGGGGTATGGAAAAATATATATATTCAATCTGCAGTTGCTTCCTGTTCTTTTTGTTCCTGCTTTAGATTTTCCCAACGGAGCACATCAGTGTTTTACCATGATTAACAAGCTGCATTATGAATGGGGAGGGGGTCTTGCAGATTTGTGATATGGTGGCTATAGCCAAGCTCTTGAACATGACTTTGGTTCTCCCTGAGCTCGATCATACCTCATTCTGGGCAGATCCCAGGTACTTGAGTTTCTAGAATATGATCTTGGACTTCAATTGTCATCATGCATAGAGTTAGGGTTTTGAAAAACTTGAAAAAGGAGGGAGAATGCAATATGAACTCACTTGTGTACTAAGTGTTTTTGGGTGTGTTTGAATATGTAAGAGGTGAATGCTTCATATGTCTTATCATTTTGGGTGGGGGGTGACAGTGATTTTGGTGACATTTTTGACACCGGCCATTTTATAGCATCACTCAGAAGCAGTGTGCAGATCATCCATGAGCTTCCAAGGACTGTTTTGCAAAACATCCAAGAAGGCTCTTTGGCTGTATATTACATGCATCCGGGCAGCTGGTCGAACGAATCATACTATCTCAATCAGGTGTGGATGTCATTCAAGAGAAAAATTAGGGTTAAGTCAT
>Ga0209208_10009715_pt1 | contig 12605 bp, 9 predicted proteins | sample S1TSphfallax_3_FD_187694 | JGI IMG/M metagenome (GOLD analysis project Ga0209208, IMG submission 187694) | Host-associated microbial communities from peat moss isolated from Minnesota, USA - S1T2_Fd - Sphagnum fallax MG (SPAdes) (version 2) | ecosystem: Host-associated > Plants > Peat moss >...
TAGGTAGGTACATAGTTTGACCTACCCACTTAGGGTTTACCTACCTACCTACCTACCTACCTACCTACCTACCTACCTACCTACCTAAGTACCTACCTATATGAGTAAGTATTTAACCTAGGAAAGTAGAACCTACCTATTTATTTTTTTAACCTAAATAGGTTGGTTGGTATGTAACCTAGGTTTTTAGGCACATATTTATGTACCTACCTAGGTACCTACCAACTTAATATTAATATTTTAATATTTTTCTTCTGAATGCCACGTGGCATACTTACATTGGGCCATATGTCATAATATAAGATGATCCAAGTATTAGAATTGAATGTCCTAGATTATTTCAAAATAATATTAATAATATTTTAAATAATCAAATATTAAAACATGTGGCAACACATCATTTGCCTTTAATTGTTACCAAAATAGTTGCATTTTAGTCGCATGTGACAATACGTATACAATGTAGTCAAAGGATGAAATGTATTTGTTGACTTTTTTCATACAATACCTTTTGTCATTTGCGATTAATTTATCACATGCGACTTGTCTTAGGTGACTACAGGGATTTTAGTTGCAAAATGTCTCTTGCGACTAAAATTTAGTTACAAACACTAGTAAAAAATACACAATTTTCTTCTAGTGCAATGATGTTCAAGTTATTTTGTTCTTCGAATATAATCCCAAGTTGCAACTTCTCAAATCATTTTTGTTGATTTAAAAATTTAGAACATAATGTGTTTTATACTTTGTAGATTTTGTATGTTTTTTGCAAGTTTCTTGTGCATATAGTTTTGAGTTGGTTTTCCATTTTGTGTTTTGGGATTGGATTCTTGCTTGTTGCAAGTGATTAATATTTTGGTTTAGGTATGATATGCTAATTAGGATCTTTAAAGCTTATTTTGTGTGATGTGTGGATAATGATAGGCGTAGGCACCGATATGGTAGCCCATGGTAGAAAGCTAGTTATAAAGCAATGAGGTTTTCATGAACATGATTTCTCATAGAGTTAGTTAAATTAAAATAAAATTCAATGAAATATGAATTCAATTCAAGTTGCATTGCAATGTTGATCATTGTTAGTAATGCATAACAACATGGAGCCCAATAAATGTTATTTTGATTTTGAATAATTACATACATACATAATGGAACTTGAAACCTTAGAGTTTAAAAATCCAAATAATATAATTATAAAATCCATGTAAACATTACATCCACCACTTTGTACCCAATTATGTTTGATTTTATTTGATTGAAGATTGAAGTTAATCATAACAAACATTCTTACTTTTTATATTAGTCAAAATGAGCATAATTAGTCATTTTACAATAGTAGCCTTAACTTTACAATAAATGTAGTGGTGTAAATAAAACCATGGTTTTGATGTAATGATTAACTAGCCTTATGCCAAAATCAACTTTAGGTATAAACAAAGTTAGTTTTAAGTCAAACATCAAATATGCATAATTCTTTCCTTACAATTATCCTTTGAAAAATGGTAACTCAATCACTTTCCATTTCCCCCCTGACCCCAACATATGGTGATTTCCAATTTTATTACCAAAATTAGTGATTAGCAAGTTAATATCAAATATCAAAATTAATTCTCTTGAGAATGACAAGCAAATTAATTCATACAATTTCCACAACATTGTTGAAGGTCCGTTGTGCAATTAAACATGGTTGAGAATAATCACAATGTTCACCTTCCATTAACATGTGAGTATGATAAATTGAAATCCAATTGAGTACACAAATGCCAAAAACATCTCCCATTGACTATCCTATTGGCCATCCTCATATTTAATCATGTCAACCAATCTTGATGTCTTTTCATCTCATGGGGATATGCATGGGGAGTCTTTCATTGGGGAGCATGTATGCCCTCTCATTATTAGCCCTTATATTTTCCCTTTCACATTCAAACTTCAACACCTTTTCACCTCACACCTTAATAATTGGGGCCAATAACATTTGAATTCACATTTGGGCCAATAAGGTCTTTTCACAATTGAGATTTTTTTTTGAAAAGTCATCCTCTTATAGCTTTAAAAAGGTTTTCTAGAAAGTTGTATATTTTAAAACCTTGAATAGCATCCCATTTGGGTAAATGCCATAATGGTCCACTAGGTTATACTAAATACATGGTAGAAGTGTTTTGAAAATTTGCAAACATGGCCCATTCATTCATGGCTTTAGGCAAGGCAACCACACCTTGTAGCCTACTTGTGCTTACTAACATTATAAATTATTGCAAGGTTCTTTTGATTGTCTTTGAAAACACCTTCCCACATGGAAGATGTTTTCATCACTTGAAAGCACCTTGTGCCATTCACATGCAAAACCATCCAAGATACAAAAAATGTTTCATACATTACATTAGAAAAAGTTTGCTCTCACATGTTTCCTTTAATTTTTCAGCCTATGCCTACCCTTGAAACTACAACCTTCAAATTAAGGAGGGCCTTAGGTGAAGGCCTTCCTTTATACATAAAATATGTACAAGTTGATAGTTTAAAACAACTAAATAGGTAGGTAGAAAATTTGCAAACTATCTATAATATTCATCAACTTTTGTTTAAGTATAAATTGTAATTGACATTAACCTAGTCTTTCATTGACCCCACGTACACTTCAACTATGTAAACAATGTGTTGGAATTAGTTGTTAGGCTCAAGGTAAGAAATACATACTCCATAGCAATGTAATGTAAAATAGATGGAAGCATGAGCACAAACCTAATAATGGTAGTTATGGGAACCAAATTCTTTATATTCAATTAAAGTTTTTTTCAATTTTTTGGTACAATCATTTCCCAATGTTCATAAACTTTTTGTTTTTTCGTGCATCAAACAAATGGGAATTTTGACAAAATGGAACTCTTAAACCACGTGCATACTTTTTATTACACCTCATGTGAATCCATAAACTAATTATTTATTTCCAAAAATATTTTGAAAATTGTCTTATTTGTGGCAACATGTTTATCTTGCAAAAGGATGTTACTAAGTCTACAAGAATTGATAATCATGGGTACATATAAGATCATGAGTTTTGAAATCAATTGTTGCCCACAACTTCATTCTCCAAGTGAATTTCAAGCTATACTTAAGCTCAAGCACACATGTTTATCTACTAGCCCAACCCTTGGGGGTAGAGGATTCACAAGTAATGGATCCTTGAGGTTGTTCAAATGCAATGTTAATGTGTATTTTTTCACTTTGTATTTCTTTTTTGTCCTTAAAGTGTTTCATTGTTGGAACACATGGCCATGCCACCTATTCCTTCATGAATTATAAGTTTTCCAATATGTTGATGTATAAGGAAATTATGGCCAATCTCGTGGCATTATCCTTAAAAGATTGGTTGTAATGCTTGGTGGAAATTTTATAAATTGATGCAAACTTTTGTTTGTAGGATATTGTAGTCAAATGTGGTGGCTTGGAATTTTTTTGAGGAGTGAAATTTTGATATGTGTTAAATTGAATTGGGAATACTCATGAATATTTTTGTATTCTTAATTTGATATTGGTTTCATAAAGGTTACTTCATAAGTTTACAATTAATGGCCCCAAAGAAGGAGTCCGAAGAAATTACCAATGTTACAGAAAAGGTGGTAGAACTTTCACAATCTAAAATTCTTTCAAACGAAGAAGCTTTGAAGTTAGAGTACAACAAAGAGATAACAGAGGAACAATTGCAAGAAATTTTCCAAAATTCAACAAAGAATGAAGATGCTATCAAGTGTGAAAATTTTGACCCAACTCATATGCTTCTTGATTATATGTATCTATGACCATTAACTCGTGCCATTGTTCATTTAAAAGAAAACATGTTAATTATATTTTTGGAAAGATTCAAAATTTGAAACTTGATTCATTTTAGTGTTTTCATGTGTAGATATTTGGCAGAGGTGGTACTTGGTTTGGGTGAATACACTTACGCAAATCGAACTGCAATATTTATAGACTATTTAGTTTCATGTCTCATGTATGTAATATGAATCTATGTTTTTTCATTCTTTTGGAATGGTAGTGATTGTGGTATTCATATAAAATCAAAGGTAGTTTTATTATAAAGAGGCACATGAAAAATGAAACACAAGGGAACATAATCAATAAATTAATACAACTCCAATTTTTTTCTTTTGGAGACATTAACATGACTAAAATATATTTTATTTGGCCTAGGTTTGCACATGATGAATGTATGGATGTTCCAAAGATTTTACTTGTTTACAAAATAAGTCATGTCATTCTTGAGGAGATAAAAAGTTAGTTTATGGACTATCATTCCCACACATACCCCCTATAAATACGTTATCTTAATATGTTGCATGTGTCATTTATTCTTCTAAAAATAAACAAGATTAATGCAATGTTCTTAAATCACAATCTTTTGCTAATGTTGAGTAACATACCTTTTACTTTACATGCAACCAACTTTTATTTATTTTTCAACATTTAGAATGTAGATGACTTAATGACTTAAGATCATCATGTAAAAAAACCCAGCTTCATGATTAAAGTATATTGAATTATTCTATTTGATGTTCCTCTACTTTAAATGTAGATGGGGCCAAATTTGAAGAACTTGAGGAGATATTCAAGCAACAACTATTAAGGCTAAGTGTAAAGATTCCAGGCTCACCAAACCATTTTCCCCATTTTAATACTATGGATATGCAAAAGATCATCCCATTTTTCATGACCACGTAAGTCTCTTAATGCTCAAAGTAAATTTTGTCATTTCTTAATAACTTTTATTAATTGGGTGCATAACCATTGAATTTAACATTTTTTCTTAAAATGTTCAATTTATAATATATGTTGAAGTAACCTCATGACACAAAATCCTAAAACTTGTAGGGTTTTTTTGAATTTTAAGAAAATAATTCATATGACTATTGTATAACTAACATGGCAACATATTTGGCCCTAAGGTTAAAATTTTGAAGATGCAACAAAATGTTAATAGTTTTTATAATTTATAAAAGTCTAGCTACAACATAACAATATGCATTTCAAAACTTGTGAATCATTGGAATTGCACAATACAATCATCCAAATTGCACATATATTTGATGAAACGTCTCTGGGTGCATAAAAAAAAAATTGTGTAGTTTGTATTAATTAGTTGTGGATGTGTTTAAAATTGTTGTTTTTGGTTGCAACAAGCCTTTTTTATTGGCCTTCCACCAAAAATGTTTTTTTTTTTCAACTTTTTACTTATCAATATATAAGTTTGAATTCCCAAGATAAAATTGTAATTTATTTCTTCCCTTTGGCTCACTTATGGGTTACAAGATTATAACTAAATTGGGCATGGAATGTATGAGATTAAATGTAATATATGTTATGCATAACATGTTAGGGAACACATATGAATGTGTTGATAAAAAATCATTGGAGACATGTTGGGAATTTGGTGTGAACATATTGAGAATTTGTTGGCACATCCTATGGCACACATATACATGAATTTTTTAAAAAGTTCAAATATTCCACGTGTCCCCTTTTTTCCCCCAAATTAAAAAGAAATTGAGCCTCTTTGGTGCATGTTGCCTCACTTCATTAGCTACATGTAATTTTTATTCCTAACTATGCACCTCACCATTTTCAACTTAGGCTAATAGCAAGGCTATATTCTTTAAGCTACATGTTTCATAAGTTGAAAGCTTGAAAGAAAAATTTAAATGGTCCTTTAGACTCCACCTTATGACTTGTCAATGACCCTTCCAAATAATACGATACTACATGAAAAAAAAAAACTATAAAAAAACTTGAATAATATACTATGAAACTTTGGGTGCACATATGTTGGGTTGGTGATCATCACCATTGAAAGGGGGCAAGTTGGTGATAAACCTAATGATTAGTGATTCAAATGTAATTGTTGGGTGATGGAGCTTGTTAATTTTGCATGGTGAGATGCTCCATCCCTCGAGAAGCATAGTGGTTATCATTGTAAATTAGTTTTTAAGCCAATTAAAAAAAAGTTACACATATCATTTACACTGTATGGTTTTAACTATGCACAAATCTACCTCTTCATCTATGGTTTTAGCTATGCATGAATTCTAGCAATTTGGTTAAACTTAAACAATAAAAAAATGATTACATGCAAGAGGGTCATGATGAGATGACGTTATAAATCATACATTATCTATTTATTTTCTAAATTCTTTCAACCTTATATTGTTTAGCTCAAACCATTTTCTTTTGAAAGTTTGAATTATTATACATGTATGTTTTTAAGAGACCTATGTGATATGTAGGATCTTTCAACATTATTGGTTGTATAATAATTGTTTTTTACGAGGACCTTTAACATGGATTTATCATCAAGAATTATGGGTTGAGACTATAACTTTGTGCTTTCCTCTCATTGAGGCCTCTACTATGGAGGAAATTGCCATGGCCAAGGTAACCCAATGATCCTTTCTTGCATATGCATTTAATTTTTTTTTTCATGATCACAAATTAAGGCTCTCTATTCATTAGGTTGCAAAGCTAGCCAAAAACCCTACATATGGAAATTTTTGAGAGAAAAGGCTTGTACATGTGATTTTCTATGATGATTAAAATTGCTATGAATCCAATACAATATAATTGTTAGGCTCACAAAGACTATTGACTAGTTGTTGGTTGGACAATGATAGATGCATGTGAATGAATAAAAAATTTATTTTGATTTAGAAGTTTGATGGGTGTAAAGGGAATTGAGACATGCCATGAAATTATATGGTCTAAGTTTCTATCATTTAATGTTAACAAATAGAAGGGTCAAAATAATTTGTAAAAATTGACATTCATGAAGCAAAAGGAGATTAATGTTCTTCCAAAAGAGATGTAATAATTATGGACAAAGGAGTTTTGTTGTACACTTATCACTAATATTTATCACTAAATATTTTTGCCTCTACCAATTTCACAATGTAGTTACCAAAACATATTACTTTATAATATATCACAATGCCATTTTGTTTGGGCCGATGAAATGGAGTTCCCATTTAATACAAGGTTTGAAAGCATAATTGACTTAAATGTCCCTCACCACTTTGTTGGAAATTTAACCTAATTTTAAACATAAATTACATGTTTGACTTATTTCAATTACTAAAAATAGTATAAGGATGTTAAAGTGTAACTTGGCCCTTAATGAAACATATTTTTTTCTTTTTTTTTGCAAGTGGAGAATGTACATACACACCATGCTAGCAAGTGATTACCCTTCCTTGATTGCACAAATCTGCGTTTATAAACTTAAGCTCCCACACTTTTGAGGAATATTTGAATGAATGAATTTTATGTTTGTTAATCTTGATTTCTATTAATTATTAACATATAACATAATTTTGGTGATGGTTTAAGCCTTGGCCCACATCTTCAAACACATAATGTTGTTTAGATGTAAATTGTCCATAACTTGAAGAAATAGTTATAGACTATTATATGCATAAGTAGATGATTGATTCTACTCTTTTTTTTCTTTGACTTTCACAAGAAGTGGTGACCTCTCTTCATGTCACAAAGGAAAAATAAACATGCATGTTAAAAGAATTAGAATTTGGGAATTTTGTGGTAGGTGGAGCAAGAAGTAGCAGAGGTTGCAAGGCAAGCAACAATATCCCAAGCTTTAATAGAAGAAAAACGGCTTGCACGGATTGCAATGAGAGCAAACCCCATCCCCCTACCTAAGACCTTGGATGAAGCTTTGGACTACGGAGTGCGGATGAAAGTGCAAGAGGCTTTAAAGGTGATGCAAGATGAATACAATAGTCATGAATTAATTCTCTTAAATCGATGCCAAAACTTGGAAGACAAATCCAACAAAAAAGGATAGATTTTTTATTGATTAAACATTTAAATATATATTTGGCTAATATTAATTTATGGAGTATTTAACAACATATCACAAATTTATTCCATCATGTTTAACCAATATGGATTAATCAACTATTCCCATTCCACCCATATTGTTTCTTAGAACCATCAAATTCCTTTCAATGATTATAAATGTCATAATTGACCTTGAAAATTGAACCATTTAGGTGTGTGATGTTAATTCATCTTAAGTCTTTCCATTCTAGTGTTAAGCATACACACTCATTATTTATACATTGTTATCATAATGAAAGGTGCTAGGAGGCCTCTTTCCCATTCTTCTATCTAGAAAGCTATGTAATTTGTCAATTTCATTAAACGTTCCCAATTTTCAATTCTTGATATTATTTTTAGCATTGAAATTTTTTACTAATTTTTAGTTTAAAATTATTCTCATGAAATCCATGGGTGGCTTTTGAATAAATCTAGTTAGGTTCAAGTAAGGACTAATTATATATAAATGTTCAAAATTTGACATATTAGACTATTATAAACCAATTGACATATCACATGAAGTTGGAGCATAATTTTATATTGAATAATTTCATATAAGCTTCAAAATGGTTGTGTCAATTCATTTTTGAGGGGCTTTAAGCCTATGGATAATAGGTTAAATCCATATAGCAATGGTGGCATTGTTAAATGACATGTACAAGCTCTAGATAATGGACTTAACCATGGTCATAAATGGGGTTTTAGTTTGTCTTTGCCATGAGTTATAGGAGGAAGGTTCAAGCATTTGAATATGATGGGAGGAATTTGCACAAGAAAAAATCTTGTCTTTTTCCACCCCCACACATTGTGATTATTGTCTAATTTGATTACTTTTCAACTACATTTGGCTATTTTAAGTTTGCAAATGACTTGTTGCACTAATTAATAGTCAACATTATTCATAGTTGTTATATTCACTATGTTATTCACTTATGAATATAATTTGAAACTCATTTAATTATTTAATAATTTTAAATTGTTGACATGGAAATTGAGGTACCTTTTAACTTTATTTACACAATGCATTACAATGGGTTGGTGATTTTTTAAACATTTATTTAACTATCAACATGGTGCATGAGTTGAACTATTAACTATTCACATGTTTAAACCATTACTTAGGAGTTGCATTTTACACTTGTCATAATTTACCAAAACATATGCAACAATTTAAAACCCCACATTTATATTATAATGGAATAGTGAATTTTTTCCCATCTCTTCAATTATCAGAGGTGAACCATTCATTTTTAATATATGAAAATATTATTCACAATTTGCATTTTCCACTTATATTAATATATGAAAACATATGAAACTCAATATTTTGCAATTATATTTGAATAATTTAGTGATTTTTTTCACATTTATCGAACTATCAACGTTTTTACATGAATCAAATCATTCAGTTTGAGCATATTGAAACCATTATTCAAATGTTGCATATTGCACTTACTAGTATATATTGAAACACACAAAACAACTTAATGCCTCACATTTATACTTGAACGGATTACTGAATTATTTTTCATTTCTTGAACTATTAATATTTGCATATGAATTGAATCATTCATTTTGAATGTTGTTCAATCCACTACTTAATATTTCCATTTTGTAGTCACTACAATTTTTTGAAATGGATGTATAAAAATTTGAGAAGTCTCACATTTATATTTGAATGGGTTAGTGATTAGATCAAAATGTTCATGCATACAAATTTTAACATGCATGTAGACCTTTAAAATACAAATTTTTCATATATTAAATTCATGTACATTTATGTAAATTGGAATGTATATTTTTCCCCTAGTTTGTTTCATGCATCATGGACAAGTTTATTATTATGAACATGATGCCACACCAAAAAACCCCAAAAATAATCCCTAATTTTTTTCCCATTTGTTTTCTTGGTGTATGAAAAAAATCCATGTTAAAAAAAATGGATTAAAACTAGTTTAAATATTTTTTTATTATGATTATTATGAAAAGTTATCAATATTTTAAACTTATTATTTTTATTTTAAACATGGTTTATCAATTTCTTTAAGCTTGTTTTGCTACATGTTTATGTTTAAATATTTAGAAACAAAATTTTAAAATTCATTTAAAAAATAAATGAATGAATGAATCACAAATGATGATCATAATAATGACATCAATCATTTTCTTAATCTTTTCATTTAAAAAAATTTGTAGTTTTTTTCAAAATCATCCATAAGAAAATTTAGCCATGTTTTGGCTATAAGCCATATATGGAGATACAAATTTGTTTAAATAGTTTTACATTTTGGCTACAAGCCTGGAACCCATTGTAAAATTAGATCATTTAAAAAATATAAAAATGTCAAATACACACACACACACAGACACACACACATTGTTGATGTTGATGGCATTTTTTATGTTTGCAAAATGGTGGAAATTCATCGATTTTTAAAAATAATTACATCATTAATATTTATTTTAAACTCTCAAAAAAAAGAGATAAGGTTTATAATGATATGAAAGATTAAACTTAAAAGTTTTCAAATAAATTCAATTTTGGAATTGTTTATGTGTTTAATGTTGGAGCTATTAAAAAAACTTTAAAATTTTGACTCATTAAGAGAGTAACTTTTTTTTTAAAATTGTGATTTCAATTTGTTGGCATTTTTTTAATGTTGTTTACATTTTTTCTTGAAATTGCAGTTTTTTTCCATTTCTTCCCCAACAAAAAACGCCAAGTTAAGAAAATTCAAAACCAAAAACATATGTTGGTTGGGCGGAGTTGGGGGGGGCTGGGGGGCTCATCCAACTATTTAAACCCAAAAATTCACCAAATTAATTTTTTCATTTTTTTAAAAATTTAAAAATTTAATTTTTTTTTTTACATGATTAGAAAATCAATTCTTTTTTCAAATACAGGTAATTAACTATTTGTATTATTGTACGATTCATCTTACTAAACAAATATGGTATTGATAATTAAATGGTTATATTGATATTTATTTATTTATTTAATTGTGGCCAATTTTTGCCAATTTAAGGGGGCAGCAACATTAAGAAATCATTTTTTCGGTCAAATTTGAAATATATATTTTCCAATTTTTACACTGAAATATATTAAGTAACCATAATATTGAAGGATTTAAACAAGTTTCCAACTACACAACTTGTCTATAATGAAATGTGGCAATTTTGTAATAGATGATTACCATTTTAGTATCATTGCAAAAATAAATAAAAATTATACCTAATCATATTGGGGAAATTAATAACTTGCAAGTTTATAAAAAATGGACATATTTTATGTATTGAAAATAAAATTGTAAATGATTAATGAATGCATTTTTGAATTGACATTGAATTCATGAAGATTCTAGGTCAATTTAAACACAAATAATTTGTAGATTTATTCATGATATGAAATTTCAAGTTATTTTTTAACCTTCTAAATTTAATGTGTGTAAATTATAATTAAATTATAATACATATTCATTAAAATATTAAAATATTCTGATTACAAGTCTTAAAACCCATTGTAGAATTATGTAATTTTAAAAGGAATTAAATATATTTCTTAAAAATTAAAAAATCCTTTGTTAATGTTAATGGCCCTTTTTATGTTTGCAAAAGTGTGGAAACTCACCATCAAAGAAACCTTTGGTTACACCATTAATAATTATTTTAAATTTTCAAAAAAAATGGATAAGGTTTATGATGATCTCAAAGATTGAGCTTAAATGTTTTCGAATAAATTTGGTGTTGGAACTGTTTATGTGTTTAAGGTTGGAATTATTAGAATTGTTTTAAAAAATATATTCATCACGAGTAACAATTTTTTTCAATTTTTGATCCCAAATTTTTTGTTGTTTACATTTTTTTTAATTTGCATTATTTTTAAATTTTTTTCCCAACAAGAATTGCCAAATTAAAAAGATTTGAAAGTAAAAAAGATGTTGGTAGGGGGAGGGGAGGCTTAATCGATGGATGCATGCTTTAATGTATCTTGTACAAATGCAATTTATTAACATATAATACATCATGGTGAATATACAAGCCTATACAATATGTTTAAATGGTGTCAAAACATTTTTGTTGGCAAAATTGGGAGAAAAATAAACTTAAATTTTTTTTCATGGCATGTCATGACAAAAATGTGATTCATGATTCCACAATCTGAAAAAAGAAAAAGAAAAAAGTTATATGGTGGCATGGCGCATTATTCCATGTCATATTAACTTGGGACCTCATATATCCATATCATAATTTGTTTATCAAAAATTACCTAATGTAACATGCGACTATCCAAAACAATTAAAAAACATTTCATTAATAATGTTTTAATCAAATAATCTTTGATTAAAGGTGTGTGCTTATGTTATCCTCACAATAAAAACTAACAAGTAGACCTTGTCACCATTTTTGGAGTCAACAAATTAAAAAAAATCATTTGAGTATTGGACATAAAGGTTTTTGACATGTCAAAAAAACTTATGTCATCATTCATTTCATTAAGTACTTGGCTATACATAAACATTTTTTTCACACCCATGTATAATTACCTGTTGTGCTTGGTGACATTCATGTTTATTCACTTGGCTAGGTAAAATGTTTGATGAAAATTTTGATATGTGCCCATCAATCACAAGTCATAATTTTTTCCCCCAAAACAAAATCAACAAAAGGACATAGTTTTAGCCCCATTTTTAATGGTACAAAGTTTTGACAATTAAGGAAAATTA
>Ga0209208_10009716_pt1 | contig 12605 bp, 13 predicted proteins | sample S1TSphfallax_3_FD_187694 | JGI IMG/M metagenome (GOLD analysis project Ga0209208, IMG submission 187694) | Host-associated microbial communities from peat moss isolated from Minnesota, USA - S1T2_Fd - Sphagnum fallax MG (SPAdes) (version 2) | ecosystem: Host-associated > Plants > Peat moss >...
GGGACTTCTAGCACGCCCCTTTTACCCCCCTCTAGTGCTGGAAGTCGGGATCGTGCCCCAAGTTCCAACCGCTTCCGCATTGCCGCATACTTGGACCCTCAAGTGGGTCTACAAGGAACTTGGGGGTGCGACAAATATGCTTACGTGTTGGTTTCTTTCTATTATTTGCCTTATTTCATTATGACTTGTTCACAACATGAGTATTTGCATAGTCAACAAGCTTTGTCACCATCTTTTTTACATTTGCGTTTTCATAAGTGTTTTTTCATTTCTTGTTTGTTTTGAATATATTTATTTTGGGTCATATTTGTAAGCCATTGTTATTGAAAATTTTCCTAGTGCATTTGTTCATTCTTTCTTTGCACAATTGTTTGTGTTTATTTTGTTTGATCTTGAATTAATATCTAGATTTATTGTTTTAATATTTATGTTCTAACATTTTTCCATGTTTTTTTATGCAGGTTATGTATTGTAATTTGTTTATTTCTATGGTTATGTGTATAATATTATGTTTTCTTGTTGTTATTTTTTCTTTTTTCTTATAAATCATTATACTTACAAGGACTATATGGCCTCAAGTAAAGTTGTTTAGGTTATGATGAGTTTGATGTTGATTTTGGAGGTTTCAAGACACAATGTGATGATATGAACCATGGAGAAGAATTTTTTGACAAATCTGGATCTGATATGATTTTCAATTCTCTTTTGAAAATTGATTTCCTAGATTTGATTCAATATGGTGAAAATCTTGAAAAACCTTCAAACCTTGATGAGGATGTTGATGAAAGAGATTTTGTAAACTCATTTCAAGATCTTGACTTGAAAGAGATTGAAATTGTGAAGGCATGAAGCTCAAGGAAGAATGTACATTTTGAATTTTGGGCGAAGAATGCATTTGATGTATGGAAATGATATAAAAAGTTTGATACATCAAAAATAATTGGTGAGCTTCACAAATTCTAACCCCAAGTATTTTGTTGATTGTTTGATTGAATTTATGTTGCAAGTTTCCATAAAAAATGGCAATTTCTAGTACCCACCAACAAGGCAAGTGTGAACCTTCTATTTTTGGTTTCATTTGGTTATACTTTCAAAATATTGTTTGTTCCTTAAGTTGCTTTTGATGTTATTTTTGTTCTGTTTTAGTTATAGCATTACAAGTTTGTTTAGGGCTTTTGAACAAATAATCAAAGCCAAACAAGAAATAAACTTTGCCCTATCTAAAAAAATTGTTGCAAAATTCAACATTTGAATAGACCATGTGTAACAATGTGTTAAAGTTGTTGCAAACCAAGCAATTAAAAGATCAATTGTGACTAATCTTGGTTGAAAAACAAAAAAAATTGGTGTTATTTTGCTTCCAGAGGATTGTTTAATGTTTTATCAAGATAAATGTTAAGTGAACATGCCTAATGGTGTTAATATGAGGTTTGGCTATTTTTGCACATGGAATTTTTAATCAACAATGCCATGAACTAATAAATGTGAATAACACAAAATTTTCCTTTCACGTAGACAAGTTTGGTGTTTACTTGAGGTGATTTTTTTTTGTTTATTATTACATTGATTATATAGTTTTAGGAGTTTAGTTGTTTAATGTCACATTGAAAGTCTTTTGCAATTAAAATTTGAAATTCTTTTTTTCTTTGTAGGTTTCACCAAGGTTTGAGCAAAATGGGAAATTTGATGTGAGCCATTATGGTGCAGATGATCACAAACCTTTTGTGAATTGTTACATCCCAAATGTTGTCCAAACATATAAGGTTTTGATGGAGCACCGACCTAAGTGGCATGATTCTTTTCCTCATTTGTTGCTTCTTATTCCAAAGACAAGGTTGGATTTGTTAGAGAGACTTTGGTTCAAGAAAACTCCAGCGGGTAAAAATACATTGTGCTTTTTAAATAAACACCTAACTAAAGGTTTGCCAAAATTCAAGGGAAGAAAAATCACTAAAAAAACAAGTAGTGGTATTACAATGATTTAAGGATGTCAGAAACCTTGGTACCTCCAAAATATGGTATGAAGGTTTTTGGGCATCTTGATCCCAAAGCCTCTACAAAGTAAGTTTCTATTCTTCAAATTGTGTGTCTTGGTTTCTTTTTCTTCATGCTAGGAAATTGTAATTTTTTTTATATTGCATATATGATCACACCAATGAGGATATTCAAAATTAAACTATGTAAAGAATCATTTTAGGTGGAATTAATGATGATTACATTTTAACTTTTGAGGAAGCCCTTGTCACAAAACAAAAAATATTCAAAAGCAAAAGGTAAATTTTGTCCTTTTTTGTGATTTATTTTTGTTTTCTATTTTTGTGTTTTTGTTGATCTTTTTTGTTTGTAGGGTTCGAAAGCCTCACTCTTTTTGCAATGACAACAATGGTTGGTCATCCTTCAAATTAAGATAATGAAAAAATTTGTGTGCAAGAAAAATCAATTACAACTTCTTCAAGTCTCGAGTAATAAATAATCAAATAATTGAAGGCACATTTTGTGTTTTGTGTGATTTAAAATTTGTTTTTTCATTTTTCTTGTCTCTATTAAATGTGTAAATTTGATATATATATTTTGTTTTATTTTCAGGGTTTAGATCCTTCACTCTCTTTAGCAACAATGGTAAATTATCCCTCGAATAAGGATAACGAAAAAATTATTGTGCAAGAAGAATTGATGACAAATTTTCCAAGTATTGTCCTTAATACTTTTATGTTTTGTTAATTTGTCACACATGTCTATGATGATATGGATGTGGCTTTCTGGATTGGAGTTGAGGATGATGTGTAGAAGCATGAGCGAAAGCCCATTGTTCTACCCATTGTTTCACCCATTGTCTTCACACACATCGATGGTCATTAATTTTCAAATCTAACAAATTATAACATCACACTTTCAATCTTTGATCCAATTATTGTAGCAAGTATACTTCGTAATACACAAGGCCATGGAAAGGATTAACAATACCTTTAGTGTAGTTAGGGAATTCTTGTATGGATTTAATGCAACTTTATAATTTCACATATCTACAACAAGTATACATTGCAATATGCAAGTTGTCCACGGAAAAGATTGACAATATATGTAGTGTAGTTAATGAATTCTTGTAAATTTAATGTAGTCTTGGTATTTCATGCATTTTGAAGACTTGAATTGACTTGACAAATTCTACTAAAACGATTATGATTTTGAAGGATTGTTTGAAACTTGAGGACAACTTTGTTTCATGTTTTAGACCCATTTACTTATGATTTTTGATTTTTTTATTTCATGCATTTTGAAGTTCTTTTAATGAACTTTGAAATATTTGATGTATTTTCTAGTTTATTTGTGCATATATGTATTGTTTCCTTTCAATTTTTCTTTTCAAGCACATTTTGAACTACTTTGTCTATATGATTTTGTTGATGTTATTTCATCATGTTTTGTTTCTATTTTGATATGAACTTTCATTTCAATCAAGTATATTTTGTTTATGTTTGGATTTTTACCATTTTGTATTAGTTTCTAAAATTTTCATATGTTTTGTTTATTTTTATTTTTATTTCTTTTGCAATGTTTCTTTTTATAAGTTTGGTTATGAAAATTCTACCTTTATATTTCAAAAGTTAAATCTAGTTTTATTCCAAAATTAAAAAAAATTACTTCAGTAAAACAAAAAAAAACTTGATGATAGAAATATTTATTTCAAATTCCCTAAAGATAGGGGAAGTTTGTTTTGGAAAATCTTGCTACAAAATGGAAAATCTTGATTGAAGACAAAATTCTCTCCCAAATTTTCGGAAGGAAATTCCATTCTATAAAGGTCATTAGTTTAACACTAAGAAATTTCGTCAAGGTCTTCACAAAGGCATGAAATGAATACCCACATTCATGGGACAAGATATTAATTTAGGAAAAATATTGAGGAAGACCACAAGGGGAAAAAAATGTTGACAACCAATGAAACAACGCGCAATAGGCATTGAAGAGGTCCTTTGTCAAACTAACAAGAACCCATTGCATTAAAAAAACAACACCATTGTGGGAAGGAAGTTGTTAAAGGCCTCCAAACTAAAGTGAACATTGTTGAAGAAAGGTCATTTGGAATGTTCCCTTCAAGTTTTAAACTCAAATGGTTTGACACATGACACAATCATATATAAAAGAAAAGAGGCTAGATTCATATGGATGCTTTGGAATAAAGTTGTGCTTGTTAATGTTTGGAAGGACGAAATTGACAACACAATTAACCACAATTGTTTGCTTTGTGGTGATGTGAAGGAATTAGTCACACACAAGTTCTAGGAATGTGGAAATGTTCAAAAGGTATGAGAGATCATTGACAAAATCCTTAACAATCTATTGTATGGGGATTAGACATCAAGGCATTGCCCAATACAATGGAAGCACAATAGATTTAGTGCTAAAGTGCCAAAAGGGTCTCATAGTGTTGTTAAACTATTGTTGCAGGGTATAACCAACCCATTGTGTAATTTGGAGAGAAAAGAATGATGTTATATTTAATAATCTTTAATAAGAGAGATCGCAAGATCACAAAGTTAGAAAGTTCAAAACTTTATGTTGAATAGCCTATTGAACTGCAATAGCACTACCTAGGATTGATGCTTGGATTCAATTAGGAATGCTCTTCATGACAACAATTCACATTACTACACTACCTAGGATTGATGGTTGGATTCAATTAGGAATGCTCCTCATGACAACGATTCGCATTTTGAGACCTTTAACAAGGTTTGGTGTAGAAACTTGTTCATTTGCTTCATGTCTACTTGGTTTGTTGGATTGTGCTATGATGGGGCCTTTTAAAGGATTTACTAGTTGAGGTGTTCGTGTTTGCTCTTTGCAATGATTTTTTCATTTGTGTAATTAAAAAATAAAATGTAAAATCATAATTAGGCCTTCATTTTTTTTTCCATTTGGGAGAGGTAGGGAGCGAGGGTTGATTTGGTATTTATTTTTTAATGTTTTGGGAGAGGGGAATTAGTGCATTGGTAACTAGTTCACTAAGGATAGAACCAATGCTTTGTGTATGTTAACACACGGGGAACTAGGAGTTTTGGAAGTGAACGACAAAGGGCTACTAAAGTGGAGTTGAAGGACAATTATTTATGTGCCTCCAAATATACTAAGAAAAAATCTTGAAGGTTTTTATTACAATGTTGAATTTTGAAGGCACATCATGTATTGGATGCCATTTTGTTTTTTTTGGCAAATTTTTGCCAATTTGCAAAAAAAATGTTACAATTTCTTTTTAATGACAATTATTTTTTCCCTTTAAAAAAATTGCCAAAAAACTATATATATATATATATTTTTTTTCCCACCACAATTGCTTGCAACATGAAAGGGTGCTTAAAATTTTTCTAATTTCATATATAAAATTTTGCTAGATGTGGTTGAATTTTCTTATGGATGATTGCAATTTGAGCAATATCACAAAATTTAATAAGAAAATCCTTGCAAGCTCAGTGTATTAGGGATTTTATTATTATTATTATTTTTCCTTTCGATTTTGTGATGTAACCAAAGTGGCAATATCCATAGGACAATTTAGCTAGATTTGGCGATAAGAAAAATATAAAAATAAAGAAAAAGATCTAGCATCTTTTCTATATTTTTGGCCACTTGCTCAAACATAGGATAGAATCTTGTGAATTTAATATTTTCCAAAATTTAATTTTCGAAATTTGGCGACTAAACCTCACCAACCCCCCTTGCCCCCAAAAGAAAAAAGCTAAAATTTTGCCAATTTGAAAAACAAATCGCCATTTGGCAAAATTTCGCCTAAATAAAAAAAAAACCTCCCCTTGCTAGGTTAGGCAGGCTACCCGACCCTTGTTAGTCGATTTTCCAGAGCTTCTGCCACGTGTTCGGATGCCATTGGTTCTTTCACTATATGAAGGTACTATTTTGCCAGGTGGCGACTGCGGATTGGCGGCGAGCGCAACGGAAGCGGTCTCGTTCGATCGCGGCGAACGGGGCTGTTTTTGGCAGACGGGAAAATAGGTCTAGATGCGCGAGAGAGAGAAAGAGAGAGAGAGAGAGAGAGAGAGAGAGAGAGAATGCAAAGCGGTTTTTGCAATGAGAGAAAGAGAGAGGAGAGAGACAGGAAAGTTCCATTTTGTTGACGCTGCTTTTAGCACAAAGCTTCAGCTCGAAAAGTGATCGGACAAGGAACGAAAAAGAAAGGCGGGGGTTTAGTAGTTGTGGGGGCGGGGCAGTGGAGGGAGGGACGGAGGGAGTGAGGAAGGGGAAGGGGGGTTTTGATGACTGCTAATATGGCGATGGTAGAGGAGCCCTTGTATCCCATTGCAATTCTTATCGACGAGCTGAAGAATGATGATATTCAGCTGCGGCTGAACTCCATCCGCCGTCTTCCCACCATCGCACGGGCGCTCGGTGAGGAGCGGACGCGTAAAGAGCTTATACCCTTCCTCAGCGAGAACAATGATGATGACGATGAAGTGCTTTTGGCTATGGCGGATGAGTTGGGCGGCTTTATCCCCTACGTTGGAGGAGTGGAGCACGCCCATGTGCTGTTGCCTCCCTTGGAAACGCTTTGCACTGTGGAGGAGACGGTCGTCCGGGAGAAGGCCGTGGAATCGCTGTGTAGCATTGGAGCCCAGATGAAGGAGCGCGATGTGGTAGACTGGTTCATTCCCCTTGTCAAGGTCAGTATCAGGGTTTCTGTGCATTTCCCTTTCTTTCTTCTCTGTCTCTCTCTTTCTCTCTTTTAGGGTTTCGGCATTCCACACACTTTTCAAGGACATAGGTATGCATCCTGGAGCCAAGCAATGCAAGCTGGAAACCTCAAACTACAACCTATTCCATGCCTTTAGGGTTCCTTATTATATGTCCGCCCTGGTTTGCATCATGGTTTGTTGGTGTTGGGGGAGTCTGACTAGATGATCAGTTCCAGAACCTCAATACTGTGTGAAACTTCTTGTCCATGATATGGCAAATCAGGAAGTACATTTGAATCTTTTTATTATCAGGGTTCATTCATCTGAATGAGAATTTTTTGTGTGTGTGGGGGATGTAGAGGCTTGGTGCTGGAGAATGGTTCACAGCGCGGGTTTCGGCCTGTGGACTGTTTCACATTGCTTATCCAAGTGCGCCTGAACTACTCCGGGCAGAGTTGCGGTCAGTTTACAATCAGCTATGTCATGATGACATGCCCATGGTGCGGCGTTCTGCTGCAAGTAACCTTGGAAAGTTTGCAGCAACTGTGGAACCATTGTATTTGAAATCGGATATCATGACCTTCTTCAGGGATCTCACCCAAGATGGTATGTCAGTACTGAATGCTCCTCAATAGTAAATAACACAGTGAGCTGTTTGTTATAGTGGTTTTTAGTTTTTTACATTTGGGGGCTAGGTCTGGGCAGGGAATAGGAGTGTGCAAAAGAGTAGAAGCTTTCTCTTGTGGAGACATTGTCCATATTGATCAGTTGGTGTCTGTCAAAGTCTCTCACATATGTGCATCAGTTCTTGGTCTGATATTTCTTCTGAAAGTCTGAACTTTCCTTTAATAGTTTTTAGAAGTTTATGTTCTGAGGAATCTTCTGTGTAAGTGAATTGTCTTTGAATGAGAGGTTTGAGCACCAGGGATACTACTGTGCTCTCTGATCCAAGAGTTATAGGTACTGACTGATGTTGATTGTGATAATCATGTGGCATTTGTCTGATGGTGTGCTGGCCTACTGGTGATGCCATGTTCAGCATTGTGAACCAGAAAAACTGCAATTCAGTGTGTACCATTATTGTCTGACATTTGAGTCCCATGCAGTAAATTCATAACATGAATATCCAAGTGTGGTTGCAGATCAAGACTCAGTGAGGCTTCTGGCAGTGGAGGGATGTGCCACGCTCGGCAAGCTCCTGGAACCTGCCGATTGTGTAGCACAAGTGCTTCCTGTCATTGTCGGCTTCTCCCAGGTAGGTCATTTCTCACATGCCAGCATCAGGACTGGCTACTGGAGGGCCAGAGTATGATTTTCTTTGCTAGGAACTAGTTGGTAACTTCTTGGAATCCTCTGTTTGCTGAAAATTGTTACCACCACCACCACATGTACTTCCCAACCACTCTTGCTTCATCAAAGTGTTTGAGAACTATTTCTCTACTCAAGACAGAGCATGATGCTATTGTTCTTTCAGGACAAGTCGTGGCGGGTCCGTTATATGGTGGCCAACCAATTGTATGAGCTCTGTGAGGCCGTGGGACCAGAACCAACTAGGTGAAAATCAGTGGCCTTCATCTGCCTACCTTCTCCTGTGGTATGGGTAAATATAAGCTGGCATGTTGTTGCATCTCCTCTGAGTGTACTAGAAACTGGAGGAAGTCCTTCCTTCAGCTGACAAAAATCGATCACAAAGTTTTATCTCTACCGCCAGGACTGAGAGCCAGGCAATATGTATATGTGCCTGCCTAGTAATATAGACAGGATGGACACTCATTCTTGTGTCTACTGGGAATAGAACGGAGCTTGTACCTGCATATGGACGGCTGCTCCGGGACAATGAAGCGGAAGTTCGTATTGCAGCTGCAGGCAAAGTGACCAAGTTTTGCAGCATTGTCAGTCCACAGGTTGCCTCACAATACATTCTGCCTTGTGTCAAGGTGAGTGTTCTCTCAAATTACTCATCACAGTGGATGCTGTTGTTAGTGTTGATGGTTCAGATCTTTTCTGCAATCAAAGAATGTGGATATACGGCCTTTTTAATGAGGTGTCAACCCTTTGCAGGAATTGTCAACTGATTCATCACAACATGTCCGTGCTGCACTTGCATCAGTTATCATGGGCATGGCTCCTGTGCTTGGAAAGGTGTTGTTCCTTACGTTCTATATGTTCTCAGGATCATATTTGTGTCATTCAGAAGTGTACACTGCCCGTGCACAAGATGTTTTGTCAAATTACAGTTACTTGGGATTCATGTAGTGCGCAGGATTTTGGATATTGTCTTGGCCGATTGTTGTGAAGTCTGTTGGGAGAAGTCAAAATATGACCATGTGACTAAATTTGTTTGCATTTTGAGGGTTTTTGGACTCCTAACTTCTGGCTGGACTGAGGATAAGATTTGCTGTTAGATTGCTGAGCCATTCTGTTTGCACATATTTGAGTGGTGCTACTGTTCTTACAGGCATGTAAAGGATGCTAGTAGAGCCAATTGTAAATTCTGATGGACATTCTGGATATTGTTTGCAGGAAGCAACTATTGACCAGCTTCTACCAATATTTCTTGCACTGTTGAAGGATGAATTTCCAGATGTCCGACTCAATATCATCAGCAAGCTTGATCAAGTCAACCAGGTCTAGTTTTACCTTGAATTCAATCTTGTCCCTCCCTTCTTCAAATTGAATATGATACCTGAACCTGTCCAGTGTTCCCCACGGACTATTGGGAGGAAATATTTAAGGGAGAATTCTTGCTGATATGCCAGATTCTCTTTCCTGATGTATCTCTTGTTCAGAAAAGTTGATAGGTCAATGGATGTCAGGTACTCTTGCAATTATATGCCATTTTTTTTTTGTTGGGTGTGCAGGTGATAGGCATTGATCTGCTGTCACAGTCATTGTTGCCTGCAATTGTTGAGTTAGCAGAAGATCGGCACTGGCGTGTCCGCTTGGCAATCATTGAGTACATTCCTCTCTTGGCTAGCCAACTAGGTGTCGACTTTTTTGATGACAAACTGGGTGCCCTTTGCATGCAGTGGCTTGGTGATCAGGTCTGGGTCATCACTCTGAGTTTTGATAGTAACAGTTGATGTGGTCCTGCAATTTGTTTTCTCCCAATCTCAATTGTTAGCATTAAAAATTTCAATCTTTCTGTACTTCTGTCAGACAGAAAGAAATAGCTAGATCCTGGAGAGGAAGAGGAATGAGCATGATGGGAACTTGGGCATTTCACAAGTGGTCACACAATTTTTGGGCCCTTCTGATGCCTTGAGAAATAGCATCAGTAGATTGGTTATGGGATGGATGGCAACCCTCTGTTTACATTTTTAATCTTCTTGCTTTGTTTTTGTGCAGGTTTATTCCATCAGGGAAGCAGCTGCCAATAATCTGAAACGGCTGGCTGAAGAATTTGGCCCAGAATGGGCTTTGCAACACATTGTTCCCCAGGTGAGTGGGTTGGTCAGTATGTATCTGCAATATGTCTGTCTTTCTGTTCATTCACATCCCACTTCTGGTTCTTGCATCAAGAGGCAGCACATCTCTGAATTTATGTAGAAACTCTTTGGACTTAGCCTGGCTGTGGAGGAAGGAACTGTAGTTGGGCACGTGATGTCAGGTCTCAGTGCCTCAGAGACTGGATACATTCATTGTAACAGGTGTAGGAACACAGTGTTGCTGATTGCTTGACTTGTAGTGCAGGTGCTGGAGATGATAACAAATCCACACTATCTGTACCGCATGACTGTTCTGGTTGCCATTTCCCTGCTTGCTCCTGTTGTTGGCTCAGAAGCCACTTGTCAAACCATGCTACCTGTTGTTATCAATGCTGCCAAGGACAGGTAGGTTGTTTGTGTGGCATCCTTTCCATTTATGATATCATAAACAAATGGGTGTAATGGCAATGTCTCTTTGTTTGCTTTAATTATGTTGGAAGATCTGACTTAACACACAGTTGTCCTTGATCTAATTGGAAGTGTCTTCTACTGTGCTCCTTTCTGTACAGGGTCCCAAATATCAAGTTTAATGTTGCCAAAATGCTTCAATCCATGATCCCCATTGTTGATTCTACGGTAAGCTGTGTACACCTGCAAAGTTCCATTGCAAGCTTGAGAAAAACGTAGCATTGTTGTAAAACAAGAATGCTGGTGATATGGCACAGTTCACATCTCTTTCTACTAAGTTCACAACTGTTCTGTATCTGAAAGTAACATTGGATTGGAAAACTTGGGCTATGGGTGGTGAGAGATGTGGTGTTTATGTGAATGAGTGGAGTCTGAGGTTTTGTTCTTGCAGGTGGTGGAGCAAACAATTCGACCTTGCTTGGTGGAGCTCCATGAAGACCCAGATGTGGATGTACGGTTTTTTGCTGGGCAGGCCTTGCAAGCATGTGATCAGGTTATGTGTGCCTAATTCAATAGTACATTAAATGACTATATTGGCTTCAACCAGCTTCAGCATCCATGTTTCATGCAGAGGTGTGTAAACTTGAGGTCCAGAGAAAAGGTCTTCCAGGAGTCTCGGATTTTTCCCTGTAATGTTGTTTGTTTGAAGAAGCATTTCTTTGTGTGGTTGAAATCTGTTGCTTCTTCCCATGAGCTCATGCCAGTTAGTGACTGGATCATATGTAAAACTAGGCAAAGCTTTGTGGACCATTGTGGGTGAGTGGACCCTATTTGAAATTAGGGAAGACTATACCCTTGAATCAATGAAGAGTTCAAAGATTTCTGGGTGTGTTTTTATCAGTTTTATGTAATGTCTGGTTGAGAAATGTTTATGGTGGAACCCTGTTTGTCTGTTGAAAGCTTGATCATATCACATATTTGTCTGGCATGTGGACTTGTTTCCATGCTTGTACAGTTGCAATGCCTTCATTGTAGATTTTATGCATGCTCTGATTATAATGAATTGTCAGTGTTCACAAAATTTAGGGTTGCATTTAGGGTCGAGAGTAGATGATGTACTTGAAGGTAAACTTGTAGATCAGCGGCATCAAGTCTTTACAGCTCACAGGTCAAAAGACCTTTCCCAAATATGCAAACAGAATTGAAGCTGACTACAAGTTTTTTTGTTTTTGGGTTGTGTGCTTCAGATTGGAAAGATATAAACATGTTTTTAAAACAGTAATTGCATACACTTGTCTAATATCATAACAAAATGCCAAAACTAAATTTCACAAACTATTGTGACAGAGTTGGAACCTCTATTGCATTTTTATTGAGGAATCTAATTTCACCCATGTGCCTTTCATCATTCATCTGATCCGACTTCAAATTTGGTATAGTAAATTTACAGTTCAGCATTATATGAAATAATTAAGCTATTGTGCTTGAGAGTTTTTTTCATATTTTGGGCACAATAGCTACATATTTTTCAGTAGTTTTGGCAATTCCAAAAAATAATTAATTAGTGCCTAACCAGACTAGGTACTATGGTATATATATGATGTTGCTTTTGAGTGTATGCACATTGTTGCTTTACTGTGCAGTGCACTGTTTTCTATTAGGAATTTTTTTAATGTAGCGTAACTGGCAATCATCCCTAATAGGATTTAGCCAAATCTGGCTATAAATGAGATATGAAATACAAATCTTTAATCAAACCTTCTTATTTATGGTTACACACTGAAAACCAAATATAGAGAATTGGCTGTTTTTACTATTTTTTTTTTCTCATTTCTGGCAATTGAAACTCTCCAAAATCAATTCATTTTTCAATTTTGAATTTTGCCAGGAGAAAAAAAAGGTAGTTGCAGTGTTGATCAACAATGCACAATTTATCCAGATTACTGTGTGCAGGCCATTATAGTTTTCGGTGTGTAGCCATAAATATAGAAGCTTGATTAAAGAGTTGTACTTCATTTCTGGTTTATAGCCAAATTTGCCAAAATCTTCCTTGGGATGATTGCCATTTTTTCCATGGTACAAAAGC
>Ga0209208_10009717_pt1 | contig 12604 bp, 5 predicted proteins | sample S1TSphfallax_3_FD_187694 | JGI IMG/M metagenome (GOLD analysis project Ga0209208, IMG submission 187694) | Host-associated microbial communities from peat moss isolated from Minnesota, USA - S1T2_Fd - Sphagnum fallax MG (SPAdes) (version 2) | ecosystem: Host-associated > Plants > Peat moss >...
CATCATTGGAATTAATGTAGTCACACCAAAAGTACCATTTCAACAAAGGAGGGGAAAATGTTGACCAATTGGTGCCTTGTTAAATTTGGGAACAATTGTTACACAAGACCATTTTCACATTTGCAAGGTCTTATGAAAATATGTAAGAACTTTTCTAGAAGTTTGTCAACATCACATCTTTTAAGCACTACTAGAAAACATGTGGACAAACCACTACACCCAACCACCCAATTCAACTTTGGTCGGTCTTCACATGACACAAACCACTCATGATTTTGTTGAGTGGGCAAATCCCATTAGAGACTCACCAAAGTGGTCATGCAATGGGAGGCAATGGTGGTTTAGGATTTTTTTGCCCAAAATGCCTTTGGGCATGGTTGAAAATTTGCCATTCCACTTATTCAAACCACTTGGGTGGTTTTTCCTAATGGTCATTTCAAGTATTGTGCACAAGGTTAACCACCTTATAAGGTAAGTAGGTAGGTAAGTTATACTGAGGTTAAGGTAATCAATTTATACATATAGAGTAAATATATTATAGCCTATGTACCAAGGTTAAATACTAATATACAATTTCTTATGTACCTACCTAGGTATATAATGTTTTATATTTATGTCAAGGTAGGTTAAGTTTATTTAATTACATGTAGTTAACTTAAATATAGCCTAACATTTACATACCTTGCCCTACATATAATCCACATTATCTAAATGCCTTACCCTACCTTGCCTATACCCTACATATACCATTATGCCAAAATTTAACATTTATACTAGGACAAATATGGCTACTAACCATTTTCTAGTTATACAATCGTATACGCCATGTTTTTGTGCCTAGTTGTATTCTTGTAACCCTAGATATGACTACATCACTAAAAGTCTTCATGGATAGGATTATGTGATTAAAATTCTTCTTTATGAACAACACATAATTATTTAATAATATACAATTTGAAACATTAAAAATTTGTGAATTAAAAGGGAAAAGAACTAGAACGTAAACATGTATGTACTTAATAAGCATATTATAAGTTTGAAAATGATCAAACACATATTTAGTGTGCAAATAAGTGGTTAATATTTTATATTTTTAGAAAATTTGCTTTAAAGTCACCAATTATTTAATGTGAATTTATGGATTGTGTTTTTTAAAAAATTGGGAGAAACTTTTTTTAAAAAAAGATTCCCAAAAAATGGAAAACAATGCTAAAGTTTTTGAAACCACAAAATTAAATAAACAATTCATGCCTATAATACAGTTAAAACATTCAAGTTCAGGATCTTGCACAAAGATTTAAATGAATGCCTTCTTTGAATTTGTTGACATTAAATAATCAAATATATTCTTATTAATGACATTCAAAGAATTTTTTAAAAAATCCACGTGCCCCAAAATGGCATTTTTTTTCATGTTTCCATGTGATGGGTAACAAATAATGTAAAATTTGATCTTTGTTCATTTATCAAAGTATTTGATCATACAACTTGGAATTTTTAAATAATTTATATGAAATCACATTTAATGAACCGAAAAGAACATTATAATTAAGATTAAAACTTATTACTCAAAATAACATTTGATAAAAATTATGAAGCAAAAAAGTATGTGTGTAGATTAATAAATATGAAATTTAAATATTTTTATAAAATTCAAAAATGTTGTAAATAAGTTTTTTTCATAGATAGCATTTTTTTAAAAAAATATTTTGTATAACTTTAAATAAATATAACATAACATTTATACAATTTTTACTGATTCATTATATTTTTGAAAGGTGGGGAAACACACACATACACATATACCCAAAAAACCATGTTCATTTTAAATATGCTTATTTACAAATTGTTTCATGAAAATAAATCTTCAAATATCATTGTTGTTCAAGTATATGAAATAATGAAAATTCAAATGCATCTTCAGTCAAACTACTTGACATTTTGGTTTAAAAATTTTCATAGATGTGTAGATCTTGGAAAAATATTTTTAAATGATTTTTTTAAAAATTATTTGGACAAACTGTGAAAAATATAATAATGGTCAAAATTGGGTACTTTTGTGTGGGACAAAGGATGATGTGAAATAATGTTGTAAATTTATCCCATATCTTTTGTCAACAAGTTAAATTTTTGTAAATTATATAATTATATGAAAAATTAGTAGTCTAAACACAAAACATGCATTAAATATACTCAAAGTGCAAATATTATTTGTGTTGGGTTAATAAAAAAGGTTTGTGACCAAAAACTAAATAGGATGCTACTTACCTACCTACTTAGGCCAACCTACCTACATGTTCCTACTTACCTAGGTGACCTATATCTAGGCCTAGTCTAGTACCCAAACTTTAGGTTTCGGCCTAATTGTTTAGGTTTTAGTGGTTTCATTATCCCACTAGGAACCAACCACTACCCTAAACCACTAAGCCTACTAGAAACCCACTATAGTGGTGCCACTACAAAATGAATGGTTTGCATAGTGGTCTAACCACATGTTTTCTAGTAGTGAAGAAAATAATGCAAGCTTGGTTAACAAAAAAAAAACTTGGCCTATCCATAATGAAAAAATATTTATTAAAAAAAAAAGTAGGATAAATATATTTTGTAAAAAAAAAAACTAAATTTCACTTGTGGTCATAATAAAGAGAAAAAAATGAAAAAGGTTACATCTAGGGTTGTTAGGTTGATCATTGAACGAATAAGAATTCCAAACAAATTCACACATTAGGAACGGTTTTTTTTGGATGTAGGGTCCAAAAAAACTTGTGCTTCATTTTTGTGCACATCCACAATGTAAAAAATCAAGTGATTTGGTGGAAAGATGCAAAAATTATGCCTCCCCAAAGGAAGGGGTCCATTCGATGGAATTTTTCTTAAGCAAACACTTGTTATTTGTATGAACAAACATTTTTTCCCTCTCAATGTGCACTCAAAATTTGAAAAGTGGACAAGATGTGACAATTGAAATAATGGAATTCAACAAAAATTTAGTTCATTTATATATTTAAAAACATTCATTCTCCATCAATGGAGAAAATCACTACCACAATTTTTTTAAAAATATCTACAATCATGGGCAAAGCCATGTTTGTTTAACCTAAAAGTATCAAGTGACATTATGCTTTTAAACCTGAGGGGACACTAGTTTAGAAAAAAAGAAAAAAAAATAGTAAAAATATAGGTTGCAATATATTGGTTGTTGGGTAAAAATATAAGTTAATTAGTTAAAAATAGGGTACATTTATTCAAAAAATCAATTTAATTATAATATAAAATATGTAATAATTTGAAATATTGGACTATAATTAATGTATGATGGCTTTAATATGTATCTATTAAACAATTAGATAATAATAGGTTGATAAAAAATAGGTTGGACAACTATTTAATACCCCCCCTAAAAATGGTCATTTGATGCACATAAATCCCAAACTTTGCATTAAATATCCTCCCCTAAGCTTCTAACACCTTGGGTTTGGTGCACTTGCTTGTATAAAATAATCTTGTGTTGTTTTATTGTATGCTATTGATCATGGTCAATGGTTTTTATGTCTTAATTGTGATTGTTGTCTTTTCATGCTCCTAATCGTGGTTTTTACCTTTTCCATCCTAATTGCAACCGTCGCCTTTTTTTTATGTTCATGATCATGGTTGTCATCTTTTTTTATATTGATGATCATGTTTATTACATTATCTTGTGCACACATCCCGCCCCCTCCCCCCGCTCCCTTGTGTTCTTAATCATGTTTGTTGCTTTCTCTTTGTGCACACCCCTCCCTCTTCTTATGTTCATGATAATGTTCATTGGTTTCTCTTGTGTGATCATGTTTGTCCTGTCCCCAAGTTTTTATTTCCTTTTCATGGGTCAGTGGTGTGTTACAACCTTGTTACAATATGACCTTAGGATTTTTGTGAAACAATTGCCATGGGTGTAGTCACAATCAAATGAGCCAAAAAGGATGTCAAATGACAAAGAAAACAAAATCAAAATTTGAAAAAAATAAATCTATGTTTTACTATTTAAAACCATGGCAATCATGGCAAGTTGTTCTTTTTCCATTCATATGAATGTTAAAAAATTAAAACCAATAATCAATTTGATAAAATTTTAGGTTTAAGTTTCAATTTAAGACCTTTAAAAGTGACACGTATTGTTTTATAAGCAATCAATTTTGCAAAGGATTATCAAAAGGACCCATATAATTTTTTAAAAAATTGATAGGAAAAATAAATAAAAATAAAGACCTAAAAGACACATTCAAAAAACATTCATACCTTTAAACACATGGAAATTTTAAAATTTTAAAATTCCAAAAAAAATTCCAAAATTGATCTAGAATTTTAAAACTTCAAATTTTTTTTACCATATATAAATGGAGTATAATGTACATGATGATTTAAAATTTTGTAGTTTATTGTACAAGAAAAAAATTTAAAAACCAATTTTTTAGTTATGATTTGGAATTGTTATCATTTTAAAAGAGAAAACACTAAATTTACAAGGAATCAACACACTTTTAGAAATTCATATTTATCGAAAAAATTTAAACAAAAAAAATGTCATGTACTTGGACAATTATAATCATTTATTATAACGATTTGCAAGAAAATTGTTCAAAAAATCATTTACATATGAAAAAGTGATTTTTGGGCAAAAGGTCATGAAATGTTTTTTTTAAGTAACATCATTGGCTCATTTGATCTCATTTGCACCCCCTTACCCTAGCTTTTTTTTAAACTTTTAATGTAACCCTTGGGTTGAAACTTTTGAACCCTAAAGGATGGGCTTTGAATCTTGCAATGAAATTTTGACAAAATGTGTCCTTAGCTTTTTTTAATGTAATTATAGACCAAACATTGTTAAAATCTATTTGTTGATGTTTTTCTAGTTTAAATTTTTATACCCTCCTTGTCCATGGGTTTTTGTTGCAAAATCTTTAAATCTTCATTAGAGGTTATTTACATACAACTCATTGTAGTTCATTAACAACTTTTTCCCCTTTGTTTTCCTTGCAAGTAGATCTGGTAATAACTAAATTTAATAGGACATAAAAGAACTTCAATCACATTGGCAAAATTGTGGACTTTCAACAATTCATTAGTGACTCCATGTAGGTCTACTAGTAGGTCAAAAATAATTTTTGTAGCTTCAATTTCTTTTGCTACAAGACTTGGACTCATAAGCACTTCCACATGATACTTCAAATTTGCCTCCTAATCAACAACTAAAATTCTACTTCTACATCACCTTGAATAATTTTTTATGTTCATTAGTTGTGTGCCAACTCCATTCCCTCCCATTGCTAACTTTCATCAATTGTTCCATCAACTACATCATCATCTTAAATGTTAACAAATTTTGATATGTATACATCACTTGGTCTTCTTTTGTGATCCATGGCCTTGGGATTGAATGGCCAAATTCTTGTTGCCCTGAACTCACTCATGATGTTTTTTAAAAACAATGTTTCATTTAAAACCTTGTCCACCCAAACAACAAATGTACATTTGTTTAGTTCATGTAAGATTGCAAACTTGATAACCATGGCAGTAGCATAAGGAGGGATGCCAAGTAGAAGTAAATAAAGACATGTACAAAATATTGAAAAGGGGATTACCTCAAATAAAAAAGCAAATAAAAGTTTTAAAAGTCATTCCCATGATGAAACTAAAATTGAAGGTTTGAGGGGCTAGAATGTAACTACCTTCCAAACCCTTCACAATGTTTCTATATAATCCATGACCAATTATGTGTTTTCATTCTTGGAGCTATTGCTTTCAAGTTGATTACTTCCTTACTATAATTATTGTCCAAGCTCTAAATACTTTTGAAAACACTTCCTAATTATAAAAATGAAAAAATAAACTAAATAATGAAAACTATAGTATTATATATCAAGGTAATATTAGGAGATCGCTTTGCATTCATAAAATCATGGCAAAAACAAAGGTACAAAAACAAAATGTCACACCTTTCCATAAAAAATAACATGAATGCTTACAATCCCTTCCAACAATACATTTTAAACTTCAAAAATATAATGAAAAAATGAAAGAAAGGAAAGAATCCCCCATATCATTCATAAAACACTTCATCCCTTTGTAGAAAGTATTTTTTTATTCCCATGTAATGCAATATTGTAATCTCCTTCACAAATCTTTAATTGATGGGCAAATTGATGCAAATCACCTTATCCTTGAAGATTAACTACCTAAATAGTTGCATCCTCTAGTAAATAGGAAATAGTAAATGAATATTTATTGTTAGTAACTTGGAAATTACTAGAATGCTCGCTAGGCTAACTAGATTAAGTAATTTTCTTATTAACATATATATTTTAATGGAATCCATTCTAAAATTAACTTTTGATTATTTTTCCTTGAAAGTAATGATGGGATGATAATTATCATTAGGTAGTAGTTCACAATGTTTTTAATCATGGCATTGTTTCTTTCTTTCCTAAAAATATTTTTGAAAGGCTTGAAACAATTCACATGTAAGGGTTGTAAAACATGGGAAGTGTGGAAAGGTAAGGTGAATATTTTTATCCCAAATTTCTATGCTTGTTTTATGGATTTGAACGTAACATGTGAACCATGCCCATAAATCTGATTGAAAGATGCCCCTTGGAATTGACCACTTAAAAAACGAAAGCAATTCCTCAAATAGGATATAAATCATCTATGTTTTTTGTTTGCATTGTCATGCATGTCCTTGGTTTGCAATGTTTAATGTAATTTAATTTAATCCTTTCACCCTTGAATATGTCAAATCCAAGCATGGAACTCTCAACTACATTCACAACATAGTTTATTATTAACATTTATTTGGATTTGGGAATGGTGTTATAAAACTAGTGTGAACCCTTTCTTGCTAGAGCCATTGTCCTAGATTATCGCCTTACTTAAATGCATGTTTTTTCGAATTCCAAATATGATCAACACTATATTTGTGCTAAAAGTACATAATGTTTTAAAGTTGTTGTAAAATGAACTACATGATTAAGTTGTCAAAACTTGTGCCCTATAGATTTCAAGTTTTTTTGTAAGTCAAATAATGAGTTTTGGATGTCGATGTTTAAACTTATCACTAGCTCTTTCTAGGCAATCCATCTTTGAAGGGGTGGTTTTGGTTTGGGTAAGTTTTGACATTGTTATCTTCAACTACTACAAGGTAAAATACTTCAACTATTTTATCGTCCTCATCTATTAACACACTTGTTGGGCCCATTTTCCTTAACCTTGTTTTGGCATTCAAGTGATTTAAAATTAAGGTTAATGGTATGTGCCAAAACTTGCTTATTTTCCTTAAAATGGTTAGACTTCTTCCAAGGCTTCATTTGTCCATCTTCCTCATTGGATTAGGGTAGGAATCATGTTTCTTCTTCCTAATTTGTATATATTTGTTTTAATTTTAAGTGGAGTGTTTTCCTTGATTCACATTTATTCTTATAATCCATTTCATCACTTACGAGGTATATTAGGCATCATAATAGCCCTAAGATCCAACAACTTGGCAATGTTTGGTTGGGACCTATGAGAGGTATGAAGTTTAAAATTTTAAAACTATCCCAAAATTTCAAAAAATAGGTTATAATGGATAATTGAAAAGTGCATAACTATCAAAAACTTCACTAGAACAAAATATTGCATAGAAATTATGAAATGATTTAAAACCAAATTGACATTTACAATTGTAAGTGTGAACTTCAAATTTTGATTGGTTGTAATATGCAAAAATCTTTTGGAACCATATCTACGTGAACTCTTTGTTATTTTTCAGATTCATGCCTTTGGATCAAATGGTAACATAGATATTTGTTGTAATTCTCTTGGTAGAGTTTATCTACATAAATTTGTTTTTGCAATTGATGATTGTGTAGGCTAATTTAGTAAACTACCTTTTATTTCATAATCTTGCAAGTTGGCTCTTATTTTGGCATGTCATTCATCTTCTTATAATTGTAGATTTGCTTTCCTCTCACCTACATTATATTTCAACACTTTAGCCTTAGGACATAAAAGATCTAAAAAACATTGAAGTTCATCTAACATAGCCTTATAATGCTCTAACATTCTTGAAATAATGATAGGGGATCTTGAGAAGCTTGAAAGTTTATTCAAGTGGATGATACTTTTTTCTTATAACTTTATATACAAATACATGATTTTGGTGGGAATCTAATGTGCTTGTAATGGGGGGAAAGTTCCATGTTTTTTAGGGTCATTAATGTGTTTTGTGTTTGAATGTAAAGATGATGTTATGCATTAAATCTTGAAGTCATGTTTGTTCATTCAAAAGATTGTTTATACCACAAAACCTTAAATCTTGTAATCTTGCATCAAATCACCCCCCTTACCAAACAAATATTTTGGTGGATTGGAGTAGGCTACTGATTTATTGTGTAGTTTTACACCTTATACCAAACACTTGGATTGTAAGCTTGGGCAATAATTTTTTTGTAAAAATACAAAGAGCCATTCCCATCACCAAACATATTTTTATTTTAAGTGGGATGCAAACAACACCCAAGTGTTATAAATTTATGCTTGGGTGTGAGTTATTAAAAAGTGTCCACACCACATGTTTGGTCATAAGGTTCAAAATGCACACTAGCCAATGTAGTCAAGGTGCACTAATCAACCCAGGTTAAAATTGTTTTCCTTGATTGGTCATTAGCTTATGTTTGGTGATGGGCATAACTACCCTACCAAGACTTTAAAAAATTTAATGTGACCATATAGAAAACTCATTTTAAAAAATAAATCTCATATGACATCTTGTATATCATTGTTGAACCATAAAATGTGGAATTTTAAAGATAATGTTTTGATGCATATTCTTCTGGTGTGGAATAATGACAAAAACAAAAGTAATTACAATGATAGTTAAAGTGGATTGGCTTGTAAATAACATAGATATAAGGGCAATTTTGGGTCATGTCAATTATTACATGAGGTTTAACATGCAATTTGCATTGATAACATGGTTAGTGAGATTTTTACTCCATAGTAATCTAGATTAATCATGCCCAACCTAGATTTAAGTGTGTACAATTTTAATCACTTGATGAAAAAATTTCTACTCACATCCATTTTCAACTGGAAAAAGGAGTTTCATATTTATATGGATTCATTTAGCTTAGTTACAAGTTGTGTCCTATGTTAAAAAATCAAGAAAAACCATGATGTTTAGAGCTAATTATCAAGTTTGAAATTGTCATGCTCCAAATTTTGAAAATAATTTTCATAATCATAGGTTGGATTTTGAAAATATTCCTTGTAACCAAAAGTCATGGACTTGTGTTTATGAAAAATATTCCCAAAATTCCAACCCTAACCTTTGGCCATGGGAATATTTGCATATACATGGGCCAAAAACCAAATAATTTGAATGTTTTTACACCACAAATGATGGATAGTGAGAATGGCCATTTTGCTATTCCACACATACGTCTCATTGAAAAATGTTGGAAGAATCAAAATTTATACAAAAAAGTCACATGTTACTTTAACCCTTCCTACCTTAGATAACATTTATCTTAGGTTTCAACTTGTGTTGGCAATCATGAGAAAATGTTACAAACCCTCATTTGTTATCAATTTGGGCATAAACTATCAACCAATTTAATCAACAAAAGGGGGAATGAAAAAAACTAGGGGTGCAACAAACATTTGGGTGTCAATAATGCAAAGAACTTCATGCATTAAATAATTATAATTCAAAAATTGTGACAAGTTTTTTTGACCTTCACTTATGATCTTAAAAACTTGCAACTAATTCTTTCATTTTTTGTAGTTGTAATGTAACAATATTGAAAGAAGGTGATCTTGTAAAATCATAAACTTGTCTCTAGGTGGCAAGTATGAAATGAAATCAATGCATCTAACATAAACTTTGTTGTTTTTGCTTGTTGATTTTTTGTCTTATAGTTATATAGTTTACAATTGTAGTTTTCATAAAGAAAATAATTTTTAGTTGTGAGTTGCAAGTTGCAATGTTCAATTGGCAAGCAAACAAATGAAACTATTCATTTCAACACTTTAGGTACGTTCTTTTTCTTAAGTCTTTGTTAAGAGCATTTTTATCGGATTTAAGGGTTAATATTATTTTTGTTAAAGGCTTAAAATAGAAAGTTATGAAGGAAACCTTTTGAGATAAGCAAAGTGAATAATTATGCTTGTTTTTGTATTTATGTGGATTAAGGGAATTGGGAATTAAAAAAATTGCATGATGAGAAGTCCACCAAACAACTAACATACATTGCAATTCTTGAAAGTGGTGTTGATTTGGTGTGCAAGAGTTTAATGCACAAGATTTATACAATAATGCTTGAATGACATAGCTTGATTCCACCAAATTTGATATTTCAATATTTCTAATTTAAATTTCAAATATTTACAAAATTAAGGTTTGGAACCCATATGGTCTTTTGGTTTAAGTTGCCTACCATTGCTATGATTTAATGGTGAAGAAATGGTACATATTACATTGCAAAATGTTCATTCACTAAGAAAAAAAGAGGTTTAAGTTTGGGGTGATTGTCATTTTTGATTTAGAGATTGAATGGGCTAAAAAACTCCCAAAGTGCAAGTACTTGCACACTAATTCAAAATATGGCAAGATGTTTAATTTTTATTCTTCAACTTGTGTTTATTGTTTTTATCTTTTCTTTGCATTCTTTTTGTTTTATTTACATAAGTGGAATGCTTAAGTTCCTTTAGTAGAAATTTTGACATGATAACACTTTGTATGCCAAGATGTATGTTTGATATGGAAGATTGAGGCTATCCAATACAAGGTATCATTTGACCAATGTCTTGCCATGTTTGATATTGCAGAACTTCAACAATGTTTATCAAAAGATAATGAGATCGTCATCCACCATTTTCAAAATGTGTTTTGCTCTTTTGGATGCATTATTTAAAGCGTGTTATCATATTCACAAATTATAAATAAAACATCCAAGAAAACATGAATTTTTAAAAGGTTCAACTTTGATTAAAATGTTCACATTGACCAAAGGTAAAGTCCATTTTAAAGAAAGACATCTATCTACAAAGGAAGATAGTTAGTTTGTTTTGTTTTGTACAAATGAGATCCATTGAATTCGGATGTTTCAGATTGCATTCTTGTTCTTTTTGAAAAGCTCTTGAGGAGGAGAGGGGTGCATGGGCTTGGTTTCATGGTGTTTGGACTTGTGGTGTATGAAGTTCTTGAATATTGAATGATTTTTCATTGAAAATTAAATTAAATCATAGCTGAAAATTTCCGAGGAATTGGAATGTGCCTTTGGTGTTCTTGGAAAGATCTTGATGAGTAGGATTTAATGGAACTTATTTGGTAAGATTTGGATTCAGATTGTGGGAAATAATGATTTAAAAGTGATTTTTGCCACTGAAAATTCAAATAAATTCCAAAAAACCAGGTTTTGGAAGGAAAAATCAATTGAGGACGTGGTAACACTTGGACCAATGGCACAAGTCGCACTAGTGGGGCATAAAAGATACATGTTATCTTTTATTAATACATTTGTCTAAAATAACTTTTTTCATTATATGCTAATTCAAACATCTAGTAAAAATATATTTAAATTTTTTTTAATTTAGCAAAATGATCAAGGCTTAATCAAATCGATCATATTAATTTGACAATAGCTAGACCTAAACCAATGCTACCTACCTAACACATGATAATTAGTCCACAAGATTTTTGGTTTAAAACAAACTTTCATTTCACCTACAAATTTAATTTCTAAACAAAAACACATTAAAAAATCACAAAAAAAACATTGAAGCTTTTTTGACAAGTAAAAACACATACATTGTGTTACAAAGAAAGCTCCCTAAACCCTAACCCTAACCAAGTATTACCAACTTAGTGTAAAAATGATCAAAATCCAACCTCATACCCCATAAGAGTAAACATAGAAATTGAATGTCATGACCCAAAATGCAACCCAAATAGGTGCAAGGCCCAATTAATAAACTTGAGAAGGTTTATGTGGTTTGAAACCACCTACATTAAAATGTGTAAGTTTTTATTCTTTTGTTTAGTTGAGTAATTATCATGTTTAATTAACTATTCAGTGGTGGTCACCTACTATGTAAAACCTAATTAACATGCTTTTAATGAATCTATATGACCTAATAACACTTGTTAACCCTAGAGATTAGGTTGGGTTTGGGCAATTTCAAATACCATAGCATTTTAGATTCTAATACCATAGTATTCTCAATTTGAATACCACAACATTTTCTATTCTAATACCACAACATTTTAAATCCTAGTACCATTTCATTTTCAATTTTAATACCACAACATTTTAAATTATAATACCGTAGTATTATATAAGTTTTAAATGCCACCGTATTTTCCAAATTGGAATTAGTTAGTTAGGTAATTAGGTACTTAAGGTGCATTCACACTTGGTGTTAGGGACTCTAGGGTAGAGTCACTTAATACCATACTAGCCAATTTAGGTCTTAAACCTAGTTATCATGAAAATTTTATGTTAAGCTAGGCAATTCAATTAACATTGAAGCTATGGCCCATTTAACATTGGGTGCCACCTAGGATGCCACCTAGATTTTTCATTTAATA
>Ga0209208_10009718_pt1 | contig 12604 bp, 11 predicted proteins | sample S1TSphfallax_3_FD_187694 | JGI IMG/M metagenome (GOLD analysis project Ga0209208, IMG submission 187694) | Host-associated microbial communities from peat moss isolated from Minnesota, USA - S1T2_Fd - Sphagnum fallax MG (SPAdes) (version 2) | ecosystem: Host-associated > Plants > Peat moss >...
AAAAACTCCTTGCCCACCAGGGACTTGTACCACATAGGTAGAAGGATTTATTGTAGCTATGAACCTGGCACAGTCCTTTCTATTTCTTTGTAAGTACACCCAGAACCCACAGTTACTTAGTGGGTAACTTTGCACAAATAACCAATTCAAATTCTAAAGAAAGGGAGATGAACTTGAGAAAATTAGAGCTCCCAATTGCCTCCAACAGGTGACAACTAAAACAGTAATATACACCCAATGACCGAATGGTAGAGAGCAAATTTGTACCTAGACCCAGATTTCATCCTTCTCTTAGTTTTCATCATTCGTAGTAAAAATAGATACAGTTCCCAACACAAGAACACTACAAGGAGAGTTGGTAGCACCTGGCTATCCATCATCTGTCCTTATATACAAATAAGTACTTTGTGAAGTGCAGGAATGGCCCACAAGTTGTTGTGGAGGGGGGCTAACTTGTGTGTGTGTGAAATTGTTGTTTCTGGTCTAGTGCAGGAAGATTGACAACTTGTAAAAGTGGCTGAAAAATGACCATGTGTGTCAACCCCCCAGCACAATCCCCTTACCTATTATTTATACTATTAGTACATTTAGTATTATTAAAAAGATGTTCATTTCCCTTTCTCTAGAATTTGAATCAAGTTCTAGATCCTGTGTTGTTTTTAAAGAGATTTTTAATGCAGCCAAAATTAAATTTGGATGTTTTTTGCCATCTGTTGGCATCCCTTGACATCCCTAGGTGTCCCTTCATCATCCCTTGGCACATGCATGCCATTCCCCCATTATCCCCTAGCATCCCTTAATGTCCCTTGATGCCCCTTGGCATCCCTAGGTGTCGCTTCATCATCCCTTGACACATGCATGTGATTCCCCATTATCCCCTAGCATCCCTTGACATCCCTAAAGTCCCTCAACTTCTGCTTGTTGTCCCAGCATAATTCAATTTTAGATGGGACATGCCTTGAACCAAACAACCTTCACTCAAAGATAAAAATTACTAAGGACACCTTATTCAGGATGTCCCTCAAGTCTTAGGGATGTCCCCCAAAAAAGGACATTTACAATGATTAGTTAGGTCATGGTATCTAAATTTTTGTGGGATTTGCTATTATTTGGGTCTTAACAAGTCAAAAAAAATTCAAAGTAGTTTTGAGGTTAGTATGAAGGGTTTGACTATTGGAGTAATGCTTCTACTTCCAATAGTTTTGACTCGTTTACTTTGATACCAACCAATACTAATATGAAAATTTCAACAATCTTCAAATCTCACCATGTTTTGTTTCATGTTTTCTTTCTGGTGACAAATCATTCCAATGAAAAAACCAGACAATAAACCCATTAGCACACTTATAATGAATGCATGCACCCTACAAAGTGATTTGTTCATAACATACGATGTTGTACCTAATTTCTGTCATTTTCTATGCAGTCTTTGGTTTTAGATTAAAAGTTCATACTTATTAGTACCAAGCAACAACAAACACAAGATCTCAAATAAAATATTAAATGCATTTTTTGGAAAAAAAATTCAATTAATGTCATAATACAAGATATTACTTGCTAATGAATAAAAAGAAATGGGATGGAAAATAACTCTTCAAGTACTTACCCATTAAATAGCCAAAAGCAATATGAAAACCCTAAGTTTATTATTGGTATTGCTTAGCATTGCTTGATGGGAATGAGGATTTATTTTTATTTTTATTTTTGGCAAAAATGAAAAGAATTCATTGCAAAGAGAAACAAGACATCAAACCTCTAGAAGGGGAGGAGCGCCACCATGTGCTTGAAACCTTAATTGATGATGCCTCTTTGGGGTCCATCATAACACCACTTAACAAAGCTACCTACTTTGATACAAATAACTTGGTGCCTACCCAACTTTTATCAAACTTTTGAATAAGTCTTTTTTTTTGTCCTAGGGGTTTTTTTAATTAGCTTCATACATCTATTCCAAGCTACCCTACCATAATCAAGTAGGGCATCCCAAATAACTTTGTGGATTTTAACAACATTCCATCTTTCATTGTTGAAAACCAAATCATTTCGTTCAATCCACAAAGTCCAAAGTGTGATACCTTTTAACAAGCACCATATGTTCTCCACACGTTGCACTTGCCTTGGACTTTTGGCAGCAAAAACACATTGTTTCCAATGTATGGGGGAAACCACCATGATGGCTTGTTACTACAAGCAAGTTCACACACCATGCTTTATGTGTACTCCCAAGCCAATTATGCATGGCAACACTCCCAAAATATGTGTAGCATGGATTTTTTTTCATTACCTCACAATGGGCAAGTTTGATTGATTGAGTTGTCCACCTCAACTTTCCAAGTGTTAATTATAATTGCCTTCTTCCATAAAGCCCACATGAGGCCCGCCTCTTTCCTATTCAATGTTTTGGACCAAATGTTCATCCATTTTAATTTGAAAGTAAACGGAAATACCCCACCCACCTCTTTTCCACCACATTAATTTTTGGTTTAAAATCTTTCAACATTTTCCTCCTTAGTGTAATTGTGAAAGAAAACAAAAGTTGTTTGCCTTTCCATGAATAGGCACTAGGGTTAGGTTTTAATGTGTCTATCTTGCCAGAGCATGTTAGGTAATGTACCTTTTTAGGGTCTCTTACTAATTTTGATATTTTTACCATTGATACTCTACCTTCTTAGTAGTGGTTGTTCACTCCTTTTGACATTCCATTGTTAATGAAACTCAAGTTCCTTGATTGGGAGGTCACAATATATAACTTCATGTCTTATGGAATGTAGAGATGTTGAACATCATTACTACCACCTTGCCCCTTATAATATTTTCGTGACTAGTCATGGGGGCTACACTCAAATGTCATTTTTCCTAAAACTCCCAAGTTAAGAATCTTGAAATTCACGAAATTGGGACTCTTGCCACTTTGGACACTTATAACTTTTTATGCAAACCTCTAATTGAGGTAAGGTTTGAAGCAAATTTTTAACCCTTGTGAAGAAATTTTTCCAAAAATATGTGGCATGCCCCCTGCATGCACGTAAGTCAAGGTGATTCTTGATTTTTAATGGTCGGGAATCAAATTAACACTTTCATTCTTGACTTTTTTTCGACCATAACTTGTGTTGTAAATGCTCAAATGGATCATATGAGCCAATTTTAGACATCTACGTTTCAAGAACTTTCTAATGGCATAGAGAAATTTTTAATCCAATGAAATTGACCCTTCAAATTGCTTTCTAAAAATTTGGAAATCCCTTAGGATTCCAAGAGCCCATTTGGGAATGTGTGGGCTCATTCCCTCACACTTTTCCGCACTCTTGGGAGTGTGAATGTTACTTTTGGGTTGCATTCTTAGCCCTCACCTTTCCATACCCCTTGTTTTAGTCATGAGCCCAAAGTTAGGGTTTTGACACCCACCCTATTCCATGAAGTAGACCCAACAAACCTCTTATGGTCAACCTTCAAACACCATTCCAAGTTAGGGTTCCATCTCCACCCCCTATGTGGCTAATATTGTTTTAATCGAAACTTAAGGAGCTTTTGCAAATTAAAACTTCTAGGCTTTAAAGCATGCACCACCCATTTAGACAAAAGTGCCTAAATTGCTTCTATTGGATTGACTAAATTTAAACCCCCATCTTTCTTTTTCCCACAACATTGATCCCATGTAATTCAACACCTAAACTATGATTTGATCTTGCCCAAAAGTAGTTTTTTAAAAGGTGGTTAATTATAAGGATTCTTTTTTTGGTCCCTCCCTAAACATTCACAAAGTACCACAAGGAGGACAGAAAAATATTAGTGACAATCATTTTCCTCCTAGCCAACGACAATTTTGTTGATGCCCAATAATTCAACTTACGTTGGACCTTTTTTAACAAAAAATTATCTACATCTATTAAACCCATGACAACTCAAACGATGTACCGAATAACTTAGAGATGGTCTTAGATGAAACCTATGTCCATCTAAATTCCTTTATCTAGGTTGGCCTACTTTCCTTTTTACCCCCAATCCAAAAGACTATAGATTTAACATGGTTAATTTGGAAGCCATATGCGATGCTAAAGAGGTCAAATAATTGTGTTAATCAGATCATGCACTTTTGAAATGCTTTAAAAATGAAACTAATGTCATCCACATATTGGGCAATTATTTGCCTCCTATCTAACATGGGGAAACAAATGCCCTTGATTCTACCAAGTCTTTGTTCTTCATAGATTTTAACATTAAAAGCTTCTCCTGCTATTAAGAATTGGTAAAGAGCAAGTGGGCATCTTTATCGCACACCCTTCTTGATCACCAAAGTCTTGAAAGCTTTTCCATTCACTATTATGCTTGCACTAACACCCTATAAAAACATTTTCGTCATGTTAACAAACTTAGTTGGAATCTCGAGCTTGTCCATATAATTAAATAAAAATCTCCAATCTACTTTGTCATAAGCCTTGTAAAAATTCAATTTAAGCAAAATTAAAGGTTGTTTAGATTTTTTAACCCATGTAATGGTTTCATGAATCAACAAAATGGTGTTCAAAATAAATCTAAAGGGAAGGAATGTTGATTGATCTTGACTAATGGCTTCCATTAACACTAGTTGCATTTGCATTTGGAATGCCTTTGCAAAAATTTTGTATGTAACATTGAGTAATGTGATGGGCTTCGAGTTAAAAAGTTGTTTCTTCATTCCTCCTTTGTGCAAGAATGTTATCAACCTTTTTGTAACCCTAGGAGGGAACTGCCTTTCACAATAGAGTCTTAAATCATCTTTGTGTATTCTTTACTTATGATTGGCCACATAAAAAGGAAAAATTCCACTATTACCCCATTAGGCCTAGGGGCTTTTCCCTTAACCATAGCTTCCAAAGAAAACCATAATTCCTCCTCTATTATGGGCACATTCAACCTCCTTTTCATCAACACTAAAATTTGATCTTTCATGCAACTCAAGAAAGCCTCCCTGGCTTCTTTGTTGTTATCTTTAGTATCTTGCTTAGCATATAGTCTAGCATAAAATTCTTTAGAACATTCACCTATTTCAACAATTGAAGAGATGTTTCGACCCTCATCATCTTCTAACTTTGTGATTAGTGAACGAAACCCACGTTCTTTAAATGAAACAAAAAATTCCTTAGTGGTTTCATGGCCTTTTTCTAGCCATTTCATCTTTGACCTCCTATTGAGGTCATACATTTTCTTCTCCTCAAATTGTTTTAATTGATCTAATGCCTTATCCATTGTTGCTTTATTTTCCTCACTATTTGGGTTCGCTTGAAACTCCCTTTGTGCAACATCAAACTGAGATTTCATTGAATTCTCCAACATCTTCCCTTCCTCTACTTTCCCTTCACATAACACTTTATAGAACCCCAATGTTTTATGTAGTTTGAAAAGGAAAGGCAAAGTTTCCTTTAACCCATTCCAAAGTCTAATCATTTTGGCAATGGCTATTGGATTATTTAGAAGCTTCTTGTTCATACAAAAAATGCTTCTTCTAACACTATTTGGTTCCCCCATCCTATTGCAAACAACAGGACAATGATTGGACACCCCACAATCCCTTTTCATTTCATGATTCACGATGGAACCATTTTGCCACGCTCCCATGCCTTTAGGTGCATAGAGTTTATCTAACCTTGCCCAAACCTTAATTTCGTCTCTACACCTATTGTCCCATGAATACCTCAACCTACCCTTTGAATCAAAGAAATCTTCAAGTTCAAAGTGTTCCTTTAGTTGCTCCTAGGCTAACTTATTTGCTTGCAAAATTAGTTGATAGTAAAAATTGAATTTTTCTGTATTTCGTTCCACCATGTTCCAATCAACAACTAATATCCACATACAACCTTTTGGGAGCTTTTGAATCATATCCACCCACAAGAAACACTCCTCTTTAGGAATGTTGGGCGCATAAATGTTCTCCACATCAAGATCACCACTTGGAAGTCCTTTCAATATGACCCACCTCACCTTATTTTCCATCAAAGTCTCGCTCTCCCCATTGTTGCAAGCAAGTCTTTCCACAATTAGAATGCATACACCTCCCCTTCTTGCTTTGTCCTTTTGATGAACATATTACTTTTCATTAGTGAAAAAATGATAGTGCATGTGATGTTTCATTTAGATTTAAAAGACTTGTAGACAATTGAATTAATGTTTCACTTAAAACCCATTTAAATTGTAACCATACTTTAACAAAACCATCAATGAAACATGTTATTTTCAGGCACCTAGGGATGGTGATCATTTATTTTTGCTTGAAAAGAACAAAACAAAATTCATTGGTGTGGATCATTTCTAGTTGCCCTTGGACAATGAAGATCCATATTTTGATCACCTAAGAAAGGGAAAAAAAACCAATGGTGTAGATTTTGTTTGGTCACCTATGGACAATGGAGATCATTTCCCATTGCCATTAAAAAAAGAAAAGAAAAGAAGTCCTAGTGTAAGTCATTTTTGTTCCCACATGGATGGTGGAGATAATGGCTAGTTGCCCATGAAGATCAATTCTAGTTGCCTGAAAGAAAAACACAACAATGAAGAATATTTTAAGTTGCCCATGCATGTCACAAAATCATTTCTAGTCACCCATGGAGGATGGAAAGTTTTTTGGTCACATGGAAAAATGACAAAAGGTGCACAAATCACTTTCATTGTGTGAATCATTTTTCAATCACCCATGGACAATGGAGAAAAAAAAGTGCAAATCACTTTTGATCACCCATGGACAACACAAAGTACTGAGTACAATAACGTGGCATAACAAGAATGGTTATCAAATGTGAATATTTTAAAATCCATTGTTTATAAGCCTATATATAAATTGTTCTATTTTTATTCCCATTGAATCACATAATATTGGTGTGTGGAGATGAATTTCAATTATCTTTATTAGTATGTAATTTTAAATACCAGGAGAAGCAACAAAAGCACTAATTACATTAGTTTGAACATGTTCTTTGAGTATGTATAATGCTTAGACTCATATCAAGCTTTAATGAAATGTTCTCATCATGTATTAAATAAGCATAACTGGGTTGCAGAAATGTGTTCCATCTTCATTTGTGCTTATTATATCCTCACTAGGGAGGATGGCTTTCTTTTACCAAGAAAGGAAGTTCTAAACTAACTGATTGAAGCCATGACTAATTGGTACCATGGTAAAAATCCCAAAATCTATATAAATTATTGTAAATAACACAAATGTCCCATGCATAGTCTAAATCAGAGTCTCTGAGTTCAAATCTAGCATTTTAGTGGCCTAATATGGCCGATGAGAGGCCTCACTCAAAAAGGTTAAGGTACCACCAATATGGGTGCTGGTTCACCTCGGCCAAAAGAGATAGCCTAGATTTGTGATTATCCACAGATTGTTGTGTGGAAATCCAACAAGGGGTGTGTTGCATGTGGCCTTGCCATTTACATAAAAAAGTATCTTACAACAAAAAGAAGAATTATGGAGACTCCAATATTTCACCATGCCAAAACAGAATCTTCAAAAAAATCTTCTAAAAGAAACTAAAATCTTCATATAAAAATAGAATTACCTAGGGCCAAAACCCCTTAAGCTACTATATACTCTATAGTGAATCTAAACACAATATCCTTGCCTACTGCCAATAAACACAAGTTCCCTCTCAATTTATGTGAGCTCCATTTAAGCAAACCTCTTGCACATTCTTCTCTAGGTGAAAAAAGTTACAGTTTGGCATGCAAATGACAACCAATTTGTGAGTGCCCAATTGGACACCTGCCTCTAGGTTGCTTCTTTTTAATACCAAATTCATTTTTCATTTAAATCACCTAACCATGAACAAGATTCTACCAGAAAAATTTCGCCTAAATGCAAAAAATAAAAATAAAAAGGGAATATTCTGTCACTATATTCTCGTTTTGAAAAAAAGAAAAAAAAAAGGCAAAATTTGAGAAATTTAGATTAAAAAAGACTTTTGCCATATCTGGACTCTGCTTTTAGTTTGATAGCAGTTCTTTTACTGTTTAGACAGGTTCTAAAAACCTGTCGCCATTTAATGCTAAGTCTCTCTTGGGATGCTAATCAATGAGGCAACATCTGAATTTTTTTAAAAAAAAGTCAGTATCAATATCTCATGAATTGGATTCAAACCTTTCACAAAAGAACAGAACTAGAAGCACTAATGGCTCTGCTGCCCTTTTAAGACAAGTTCAAACAAAATCCAAATTTTAGTTATGGAGCAATGATTCTTTTTTGGAGAAATTTTGAAAAAAAAGGTAAAAGTATTGGAACTTTTCTTCAGGTGTATAAATTCGACTTATTTTTGGAAAAATTCACCAAATTTTTGAAATCACAAAATTGGGGGAAAAAACAGAAAAACCATGTACGGAACCATGTAAGTCAGCTGTAACATGGGTTAGATAATTTGATTACAAGTTGAATGTAATAAAGTTATCCGTAAAGTCAGGCGATCAGGGGGGCGAGAACGGCCAGTTTTGGCATTATAGGCCGTCAAATGTGTAACTGGGAATGAAATTTTACAAAACGAAATAGTTGGGACCCAAACTAGTTTCTCCACCAATTCTGGTGGTAAACTGGATCCCCTCTTTTCGTTTTTCCTGAGCGCCTTCAGTGTTGTTACATATATTTTCACTGCTCCTACTTGTAGAACTACTAAAATTGCTCTCGAACTTTGTGCATTAAATGCTGAGTTTCAGCATTTCATACTGAGATTTAATAAAATTTCCTTACTTTGCAGATACCATTGAAAGAGGGGATAGGGGGTGAAACGAGAGGGGACAGGGGTGAAAGAGAGGATGAGTTTCCAGATAACTTTAATATTATTTTTTTTTAAAAGCAAGCTCCCTTGGCGAGTACAATTAAGTGTCCACCTGTAAGCTGTCACCCACACAATTGACTTCAATTTGAAGCCAAAAATTTTACAATAAAACTCTTGAGTGTAAACACTGACACCAAGTCTCTTCCATCTTTCTCGTCGTCTTTGCGTCTCTTCTGCTGTCCTCTTCCTCGAAAGCAGAGGAGCCAAACCCAAAACCGAAAACCTGCCATAAAGGGCACAAGCCAGTGCACGATGAGCTCCATGTTCAATAAATAAGTGCCATTTGTTCAATAAACAAGTGTCTGGTACTATGATCTATCTTGTGTAAAGTATTCTGCCACAAAAATTGGTGTGCCTGATGCCTGCATGCCGCCCTCCCGAGTCCCACCCACCACTTGATAGGTAGCTAGGTTGTTACTAGGTACCTACATCATTCATCCAGTGGTAAGGTATAGTTCACTGGTGTCAAGCCTCAAGCAATGGTTTTTTTTTTCGCTCAATTTTTTTGTCATGTTGTCAAAGTGGCCATCATCATCCATAGAAGATTTAGCCAAATTTGGCTACAAGCTAAAAATGTGAAAGTAAATAAATTTAAATATCCTTCTATACTTTTGGCTACAATACTTGAAACATGTATTGAAATCTGGTGAATTTTCTTAGATTTTGATTGAATTCTGGCTATTTGATTACTATTTTTAAAACTTGGTTTTTTAGCACTTTTAATTTTTAATTTCTCTTTTTGGCTATATATATAGCGAGCCAAAAAAAGGCTGACGAATAGAGATAGAGTGACTCGGCAAAATCAGTGAAAGCCAAGTTTTGGGCAGTGGATGAAAAAGCACAAAGCTTCATTCGTTCAAGAAAAGTGTTGGTTTTTCTGCTTCTTGGATCTGTCCCTTGGCACATGTTAAGATTCTCGTTCTTCACGACCATCGCGTTGTTCCAGTTTCAGTCACGCAGCAGCGCGCGAGGAACTCCGCAATGCCGCGGCTTCTGAAGTCGGCGGCGCTGCAGATTTAGTCCTAGTCGAGGTTGAGAAGGAGGAGGAGGTAGTGCAGTTATTAGTAGTAGCAGAGAATCATCAGTGCAAGTTCTTGAACAAAAAAATGTGCACGTTATGGCGCAGGAGTGGAAGGCAACAGCAGTAGCAGCAGCAGCTTCTGTACCATGTACTCTTTATATTTGCATGTCATGGATGGCGGCCACTTTCAGGCTTGTGGAGCTTCTCCGTGGAATAGCTCACTTCAAGAGCTTTCAGGAGGAAGGTCGACGTTGGGAGCCAGGCATCTTCGACCGAGTCGGCTTTCAGAATCTGCTGTGAGGACGACGACGTGGTCTCCTGCTGCAGTTTCACCGCTGCTGCTTCCTTCTCCTGTCACCACTGGCTGCACCAACAATCTTTTGGCCCGTGCTCAGGTAAGAAATTTGCAGGATCCTTCAATTGGTATGAAATGTCCTTCTTTGGACGGGATCCGAACGAAGCCAGTCTAGTTTCAAAAGAAGTGAAGAGCTAGGCGCCGAATTGAATTACGACAGTTGTCGACAGAGCTGCGTCCTTCTGCTTCCTTGATGTACCGAGACAATACGACGTGTGGATTTCACGCGTGCTCAAGAGCGGAGCGAAATTTCGTACACTGATAAGCTCCAACAAATTTTCTAATCACCTTGTTTATTTGAGGGGTTGAAGACACACATGCAGCCCTTGGTCCTGCATAATCGGCTCTAAGATGTTTGCCATCTCTCAGCTGTGCTTGCACCTAAGAATCGGACATGGAGAGATCATGAGATGAACTGGAGGATACTCCTCTTTCAAATTCTACCTATCGAAGCTTATAATGTCAAGCTGCTACCATGCTAGCTGAGAGGCGTCAAACACAAACTCTTCGCTTTACCACATGCAAGAAAGAGCATGATATTATTAGAAGCTGGAGAGCTCGTCACGGCAGCCGCTTGTAAATACTTACGGCATGAAGTGTGTTGGATCCCAGTTGCCAATTTCCCAGTTCATGAAACATCTGACAATATAGTTCTTTGGCTGCGGCAGAAAATAATGGAGAGAGTAGGCCGTGGCGGCACTCAAGGCACAGGAGGTGCAGGAGGAGGAGGAGCATCATATGATCAAGCATTGAAGAGTTTGAATGAACAATGGCTACAAATGCGGTTTACGACGCGAGGTAAACCGCCCTCATTATTCATGCACACTACTTTTCTTTGGCTGGAAAATTCTGTCAAGACTTTCAATCTACCGATTGTGCAGAAGCTAATTGTATACAATTAGAGCTGATTGCGATCGGTTTGCAGTGAACAAATTGTTCGGACATGAAATACATAAATGGACTCTAGTTCTCTTTTCTCTCCTCATTTGGTTGCTGGAGTTTCTGCTGGCTAGCTATGTTCCGGTTTCTTGATGAGCCAAGAGCTGGAGATTCTGAGTTCTGGGGTAGTTTACCACGTAGCCAAATGCTGGCCGAGTTTTCTTCTGGAGTCATGTGTGGGTGTGCAGAAGGCCATCAGGCAAAAGACTTATAACTTCGTCTATTTTGTAGTGTCAGGGTCAGAGGTGGCAGTACTGAAGCTGTCCCATAGGAAGTTCCTTGCTCCGGGTGGACTGGCAAAGATCAAGAGCCAAGAAGATGTGTTTGATGTGGTGGTTTATGGGGTGACATTGTGTGCGATGTTCCTTGCTACACCCCGACATACTGCACTCCAGAGATTGAAGGCACAGGCCAAAGTGGAAAGGGGTGCTCTTCACACCCACGTGTGTCGCTGCCGCCCATATCTTCCTCTCTAAGTTGTGCAGTAGATCATGTCTATACAGATCATTTGTCTGTGAAATTGCAAAATATCTTGTCCAGGTTTCAAACTATGTCCATGAACGGATACATCTGAAGATCCCTGAGCTTCTCACCTGTGTTCGGTCATTTGACATCAGTATTCATTTTTGAGGTCTAACCTGAGTTCTGAGATTCCTGTATTGTCTTGTCTTGAATGCAGGTGGCTCTACTTAATAATGGGACAACTGTGGTATCACTACTAGATTTCAATGGTGCAGGCAATATGTTTTCTACTGTGCGTCAGGTGGGTTGCAGAAATGGAAATCATGTCCTTGGGGTGTACCAGAAGACATTGTTTCTTGAAAGCTAATCTTGAAGAATGGTCGGAAAACTCTGAGTTGTCTAAAATGGACAGACGATCATGTATATTGTTGGGTACATTGTGTGTGCCTCATGGGGATAGGAAGAAACTTGAGTTTGAGTTTGAATGCAATAATTTTTCCAGGAACATGGCATTAGGCTGGAGGATTTGAAGCTACTACCTAAGGTGCTGTTTGATTTATTTCCAACCTACTACTCAAGGTTACTATTCTTGACTTCCTATTTGTTGAAGTACTTCTGGATGAATTTCTTACACCAACAAAGGTTCTTTGAGAACAATGGGTCTAAGTGCTGCAGATAGATGCATGACCAGTGATGTGTTAGAGCAATGTTGTTCTAGTATGCTTCACAAGAGATACCTCCAGACAGACTGGGAATCTTAACTTTGAACTAAAGTTTACTCCACATAAATGTGCAGAAATTGAGAGTTAAAATCACCCTCTTATGCATGGCTGAAATGATCTTCAATGTATATTAACTTAGTGTGAAGTAGCTGATGCAGCTTCGTGATGGGTGTTATGCTTTCTGTCTTGTGCAGCCCACTCCTTACAGCATTTGACCAGATCTTGCAGGTGCATTATCTTTACTAATCACTCATAAATGTGTTACAAAGTGCAATCACCATAGTCAAAATGATTTTAAGGCAAT
>Ga0209208_10009719_pt1 | contig 12603 bp, 14 predicted proteins | sample S1TSphfallax_3_FD_187694 | JGI IMG/M metagenome (GOLD analysis project Ga0209208, IMG submission 187694) | Host-associated microbial communities from peat moss isolated from Minnesota, USA - S1T2_Fd - Sphagnum fallax MG (SPAdes) (version 2) | ecosystem: Host-associated > Plants > Peat moss >...
TTTTGGCTTTTTCCTTTTTCCCTTGTGTTATTATGACTTTTGTTTCAATCCTAGCTCATCCAATTAGGGCGTTTCAAGTTTATTGGTGTATAGAGTATAACCAAGGCCCTTGGTGTCGCTAAGTTGTTGGCTTTGGCCAAGCCTTCTGGTGGCATTTAGCCAATAACAATAAGCAAAGTTTTTTATCAATTGGGGAATAGGACCTTTTGCCTTCAATTTCATGATACATTTGTTGCTCACTTATCCCGCCATTAATTTGGGATCGCAATTAGGGGAGGCTATGAGGCAATGGTGCACGATATTCAAACAACTTTAAATGTTCACCCAAATTTGGGTGGTGTTGTAAGTAAACATTGCAAATGCTTTCGACATTGTTTCTTGTAGGATTATATTCTAAGAGGCATGTGTTGCAAATGGGTAGTTGTCTTAGTTCATACCTTTCATCGATTCCTTTTATGTTCTCCAACTCCCTTTTTTATTTAGTCACCACTTTCTCCAAAATTATCCATCTATTATTTAATCCTCCATTGGTACCTGTCAAAGGGATCCTTTAGGTGGTTTTATTTTTGCCTTAGTTTATTTCTGTGCACTTCATAACTCAACAACCTTTTCCCCATCTTGTTTGTTTCCTTTTATTACAGATGGCACCCACATCATTGTGCCTACTTCAATTTTTTTTTCAAGTTTTTCATCATTTTTCTTCTTAGTTAGATTTGGTAGGCCTTGCAGTTCAACCTCGCAAATGTGTTGTTTGGTTTCTTTTGGGGTTGCCTTCAAAGGTTTGGCCTCCATCAAATTTTTATACCCCTATTAGGGGCATTAAGGTTTTTGGTGTTCCTTTGGGGTCCTTTTTCTTCACTTTTTTTTTTTCCCCAAAACATTTTGAACAATGACATTCAACACATAGATGCCCTTCCTAGGTTGGGGGATGTGTAGGTGGCATTGAGGATTCTCACTTGTTGTTTTGCATAGAGATTTTATTACCTTTTTTGTTTTCCCCTCCATTTTTGGATTTTCAATGCAAGTTAGCCTCCTTCGATTCAACCTTCATTCGCGTATTTGGGAAACTCTCAAAGCAAGGTTTTTTGGCATGTTTGGAAGCTCCCCTAATTCATTGACAAGCTTATGTCCCCATCTCTAAAGGTGGGATAAGTTTTGTCTTTGCAGAGGTTATCACCCCAATAGCAAACTTGGGGAGTTGGGTGCTTGTTGCCCTAATCATCGCATCCAAATTATTGCACAATGGCTATCCATTTCTATTAAGGGTTATGAGGGTGAGAAATTTAGGTCCACTTCCATTCCAGGTTTACTTCAGGTGGGCTCGTGACCTTCTACCTCTAGTTGCCCAAACTTCCTCCCACCATTTGAATAGTTATCAAAAGAAGAATAGATCGTTTTCAAAATAATATTTCAAAGAATGTGCATGAACACTCATTTTCCAAAGTCATCTCAAAGTTGTTTTTAAATTGTCATCACATTTAACTAAAATCTTGTGTAGGCCCAAACTTGGATGTTTGGCTTTTTAGTTGCCTATTCATATCCCATCTTTTAGGATTGCCTTTGACATTTTTTCTTTAGCACTACACACCAAATTGGGTCTTTCCCATCCCACAACTCATGGTCTTTTTTAATGCATGTGCAACTAGGCCATAAATCCGATAGGGATACACCTACTTAATTGTATTCATGGGCAAGAGTGCATAATCACACATGATGTCATTCAAATTTTTTTCATTTCCATTGCTACGGATGTTGGGTGCCATGTTTTGTGCAAACAAACACATGTTCTTTCAATGACATCTCTCTAGTCATCATGACAATGAATGGATATTGTGCTTACAATAAATGGTATTCGCACTTTGGCAAACGTAGTCATTGTTGACTTGATTCGTGTAGATCTTGTTTCATGAGTTGTTTTTTTCAAGGGATGGTTGTGACAATTGTAGTTTAAGCAAAGATTGTGTCATATTGCGACCAACACCTTAAGAATGATTTCATCCCTCTAGTCGTAGAAATATTTAGATATTTACACCAACAAGCAAATAATTTCCTTCATTGTATCGATTTGCCAACATGGCATGGTCAGTGAAGGGCTCTAAAGGTCCTTTTTTTTATTATACATTCATTTTATACACAAAAGGAGTCAATGGCTTTTCAGAAAGTTCAAGCTACTACTATTTTGTGTCAAAAAGTTATGGTAGTTGTGGTAGCAAGAAAGGCCTCTTGTAGGTTTGGTTTCCTTTCATATATTTCTCCCATATCATTGCACGACTTGTTTTGTGCTACTAGTGATGGGTTTAGGTCCTAGGTTTCATGTTTTCTCTTCTTAGGGCTCCCCATTGTGCATTTTGCACTTTCAAATGTAGTCTTTTGTTTGGACTTGGGTCCTTTCTTTTCTCTTCTCTTGTTCCCTTGCCATGAGTTATTTATTTATTTTATGAATGAATCTATTGTTTCATATATTTACTGTGAAAGAATATTTTATAAAATCCCAAGGTACATAATAATAAGGCCTTCCTCTACAACACTACAAGCTCACGGAACACTCCAAACTTTAGATGGGCATCATGTAGGATGGTCAACTTTAAGTTGTATTGGATACATGGTCCCCCAAATTGTGAGCCCAAAATACCTAGCTACCATATCTACAACTCATGTTTGGCACTTCTTGTCAATTATTTATTTATTTATTTACTTAAAAAAACGAGGTTAGGTAGTTCCAATTTTCCAGAATTTCAAACATATAAAAAACAAGTTCTAACACAAAGTACACCTTTTGTTGTGCATTTGTAATAATAAACCCTAGTATGGTTGGGACATTAAATAATTTTTCACAAGTTGGGAGTTCTAGTCAATAAAAATTTCTCTTTTTTTTTCAACTAGAGCTTTTGCGAATTATTTTGTGCCAAACATCATCAATCGAAGGTGCGATAAAATTCTTTCAATGTTTGTACTAGTTATGATACTAAATCTTGATGGGGCAGAGAGTGGAGAGTGGAATCATCACCAGCTAGCTGCTCATTTCCATTACACTTTGTTCTGATACAGATTACTTCAGTGACTATCTGCCTCAAATTTGGTGCTTTGCACAGACTATAGACCTGTGAGGGAATGGTTTTTATCTGTTTCAGTGCCTTACGGATCATGGCACAGTAGCCAGCCAGAGGCCAAAGAAATTGGGGAAACTGAGTTCTTTCAGGAGGGGATGGATATGTGCTCAACATCTTAGGCCAAACTAGTGATATGAAAAATAGTAAAGCAACAAGCCAAAAAACGGGACTATGCACTTTTGCACTAATATAAAAAAAAAAAACCATCCTTTCCTTTGAATTTGCCTGGAAGCAATTGCTTGCCAACCCAACACATGAAATAGAAATAGTTAGTGAATGAGCTTGGTGCACACTTTGCTTTTTGCTTTGCAGGAAGGTGAAAATGAATCTTCTTCAAGGCTGCTGCTGCTGTTGTTGTTGTTGTTGTTGTTGCATCATCATGGAAGAAGGGAATGTGTAAGTAGTCCCCCGAGATGTGAGAATTTCTCACGTGACCTTCCAAAGTTTTCCATAATCACACAATACTCATAAGACAATTCCTGACGATGCCAGAATCAAATCACCTTCGGTGTCTGATTATTTTCTAAAGAGATCCGAATACCAGGCTGGTATGAATTCTTTTGGAAGATCCACTACCAGAACAAGCTGGTACGTTCAAAAATGAATACCCACCTAACATGGGTCTAACACACATGCTAGTTTAGCTGGGTATTATGAAAACAGAGGCATCACAAGAGGAAAAACTACCAAGCTGGATGGGATAATAAAATTTCCAATGGACTTATTCCATCCAGGAACACACCTGCCTTTATGGACATTAACAGAGAACAAATACAACCAATGTACAGAGCTACCAAAGGTGGGTTCACACTTGGTGGTAAGTCATCCATAACTCAATGTTACAAGTTCTTAACATTGAGTTATGGATAACTTACCATCAAGTGTGAATCCACCTTAAGACCCACTATCTGTGGACTAGCAGCCATCATGATTGTTAGTGTTTGGCACAAACTCAGAATTGCTGAGACCATCACAAAATCACCAGTTTGACTGTACATTAATCATACATCCCTCTGGAGGGGTCTAAGCCTGAGCTCTTCCAGATGGTGAAATACAAAGTAAATCATACATCCTCATCACCAACAACCACCCAAACCATGGGTGTGCATTGGAGCTCTAGAAGTTCAAAGTCCCTGTGCAAAATACACTTACATCCAAACCAGTTCTGCCCATTCCTGCCCAACCCTAATAAAAATCTAGGCCTTTCAGAGTGTTGCATCCCAACCTCTAGGTCTGAACCCACCACCCACACCACCTCCCATGCCAGGGTAGATGTCATAGTCCCCACCTATCACACCTGGGAAATGAAGAACATATGGACGTGGTCGAATGCGGACTCCAAATGCAGGCACCCTCATATGTCTATCAGCCTCCCTCCTCTCCTGCTCCTGTCTTCTTCTGTGAGACCACTCACGAGCAAATGCATTCTTCCAGCGTTGGAACCCTATCACGTAAGTCCTATCAAAAACTGCTCCACCAAATTCCTCCTTGAATCGGATCTTCCATAAGTCATTATTGCCAGCAAGAAATTTCAGCTCTGAGCACACACACCCAATTCTAGCAAGTGCAATGGCAGGGAGCAACTCCAAGACTTTCACTTTCAGTTCTGTGGGAATGATTAGGAGGGACGCCGGAGGTGGAAGTCCAGCTCTCTCACACAGACACATAAGCAATGGTAATGACAGCTTGTCCTTCACCTCCTTCCATAGCTCAAACACACTGTGGAACATGCTTATCCCATTCTCGTGTGTCACATGCTGCTCTGTTACATTATGTGCCTGAGAAGCTGATGGTGTGCTCTCCTGCTTTCACCACACACTGGCATTAGTCATCACTGGTACAATTAACATTAGGATTCCTTGGGCTTGGCTGAATATGAACAGTTGAAGACCATAACAAACAGAACTGCACAAATCTGATAATCTGAATCTAACAATCTGATCATTTGGCATAGGCAGAAAATCAGGTTATGTACCATCAGGGGGGCATTGCCAGCACTGGCAGTGCCTTTCAGGACTGATTCTTCATTCAGGAAGCTTGACACAGGCAGGCTCACCCTATGAACTTCATAACCTCTTCCACTTGTGGTGACACCGTACACAACAAGAACATTCCCTACTATCTGGGAGCGAAGTACCATGTCTCCCACAAATGTACGGGATCCTGCATCTTTGGATTCTCTCTTGATTTCTGGGAGAGTGTAGGTGAGATTCACCTGGCCTCCCTTCCCACTCCACCCAGTTGGCAGAACATATGATCCCTGAGATGAACTAACCTCACCTGATAATACAAACCCTGTTTCCAACATCACTGCATGGACTGCCAGAACCAAAAGCTCCTGCCGCTCCTTCACATTTCCATACTCTACTGACAGCACACGCTGCAGCAGATCCGGGATGGAAACATGATGTTTTGCAATCTCTACTGGGAACTGCAGACCCCCTTTCTCTTTGATTTCCACTTCCATTGCATCATCCCCAGAGAATTGCACTGCGGAATCTACATTCTTAACCTCCTGATCAGCAGGAGCTGCTAAAGTTGGCTCCACTGATGTCGTAGGTGTGTTAGACACATGCATAGGCACCACAGTATCCTGATTTTGTGAACTACATGTGCCCTCCTCCAGGGAAGCTGGAGCATCAGACTTTTGTTGCAAGTTTGTAGAATTTGAAATCAAACTCACAGAACTGTCTTCTTCATGCTCCATACTTGTAAAGCCTTCACCTTCTCTACTTGTTGAGTCTCCTTTGAGACCATGATCCTCAACTGTCTTTCCAGTGCTTGGGCTGTGAGATGTAGAAGGTGCAGCAGATGTAGATGCCAGTTCTGTTGTGACTTCCTTATTCAAATGTGCAAACTGAAAACAGCAGCAGCCCACGGGTGGTGATGATTCTCTAACTCCACATCAAACAAGACCTTCAATCTCCAAAAGGTAAAATCTTCCTACCATTTGCAGAGAGAAAAAAACTTTGGGTATATATTATATGATGTGCAAAGGGTTTAGGGTTTGGGATTTATTAGAGGGTATATATAAAAATGGATAAAGAAAAACTTTGCTAAACAAACTGCAGGAAAAAGGAGTTTGAAGGCTTTGGGATTGATGGATTCAAACAGAATTGAATCAAAACATACTGGAACATCAGCAGCAGGCTGAGGAGGATAAAATCTTGCTCCCGTTCACAGAGAGAAAAACAACTTGGGTATATATGATACAAGGGTTCAGGGTTTGGGGTTTATTAGAGAGTATATCTAAGAATGGATAAAGAAACACTTTGGGAAACAAACTGCAAAAAAAGGAGTTTAAAGGCTTTGGGATTGATGGATTCAAACATAATTGAATACAAACATACCGGAACATCAGCAGCAGGCTGAGGAGGAGGAGCAGCAGAAGACGAAGAGTCTCCTCCCTCTCTGGAAATATAGAAAAGAAGATCTCCATTGATGACACCCAAATCAGACAAGGAGGTTGTGCCTGGACCTTCATCAATTGCAGCTTTCTTGTTAAGTGACAGACAAAATGATGAAGTTGGCCGCATTATAAGAGGTGATATCACATCCTTGAGCGCTTGCACTGTAAATGGCCATGGTACCTGCACTCTCATTGTTGGACCTCCACTTGCAGCCCTAACCCTAACCTTCAAAGTTGCCATGCTCACTGCCTCACTCACTCACTCACTCACCCCAACAACCAAAACCAATCTACTTCTACCCAATTCCCTCCTTTTGTAAGTAGGTATCTTCTCAGCATCAATATGACACAACCCAAGTCCGTATTCAGGACACACAACAAAACAAGACCAAGAAAACACACTCAGAAAACTAAAGAAAACCTAAGAAAAACAATTAGGGCAAAAGAACCCAATTGGGAAAACCATGGCCTTCTTCTATTCACACGATTGGTTTCCAGTTTTCTTATCTCCTTTCCACACACCTGCACTTGTAGAAAACTTCACACTTCTGCATCAAAGAAACCCGGCACAAAATTGTTGGGGAGGCGGTCCATAGATATGCGGCAATCTCAACCATGTCTGAAAGGGCAGCACGACTACCTGGCGAAATGATGCAGTTTAAAAGTAGGAGCGACCAAAGGACAGGATTCAGTTACAATGTCTTCAAGGGCTTGTTAGACTGAGTCAGGGTGGGAGAAACGATCCTTAAAATTTGATCTGTTTGTCTTGTGATGCAGGTGCGGTCATTATGCGAAAAAGCAAAGGAAATTCTGATGCAGGAAAATAATGTGCAGGTGTCCTTCTGTGCATATTGCCTTCTTTTGGAATTCCTTTTGTGCCAGACTATGACCACTTTGTGACAATCTACAAATTGATCATGAGACAGTTTAGGTCTTAATGCAAGACCTAAAATATTCCATTGACCTGCATATTCCATTGGAGGTGACAAAGCAACATAATGTTGCAGAACCCTGAAGAGTGTCTGTGGATACTATGGGGTGGGAAAAACAGCCAGTAAAATGTCCAGTTACAATTTGTAGTGACATACATGGTCAATTTCATGACCTTGCAGATCTCTTCCGGATAGGAGGGAAGTTTAGTGCTCTATCTTGTTGACTAGTGTGCATAACTTCGCCTGCAAAGATTCTGAACATTGGTGATGTGTGGGTTTGCTTGTTTTGAAGTGCCCAGACACCAACTACTTGTTTATGGGGGATTATGTTGACTGTGGCTACTACTCTGTTGAAACTGCTTCTGCCGAGTACCAGTCTACTTCCTGCCTGCTTGTTTTGGCCCCAAATTGAAAACTATTTATTGAAATCATCCAGCAGAACAATGGTGTGAAAATCCCAAATGAAAAACAAAGGGCTATCAACTCGCTACCCAGATCAGACCAACCCTCCTTGAACCCAAAAAGAGCCCTCCATAGTCGATGTGGTATTAAAGGTGTCAGCCATTGTGGTCTTCTTGTCTGCTTGCAACTCAATTTCTGTTGATGATTTGGATGGAAGGCGCCCAACCAGCATTAGGCCAAAAAACATTGCACTGGATGTTTTCTTGTCAAGGCTCTGTGCTAGTGGGACGTCAGATCTGGTTGGTTGGATTAAGCTGACCTGAAGTGATGGGAAGGAGCATTGCTTAGCTGACCTGAAGTTGTTCATGATTGCAGCTTCTCATGGGTTTAGTGCATTATCCAGACCACATCACAATTTTGCGAGGCAACCAGGAGAGCCAGCAGGTGAGGTATCCTTCCTTTCTTGTTCCAGACTTTACAATCTCCACATGCCTCATCTATGTGTCTGTCATAAATACTTTACTGACTGCAGAGGTGTAATCTTCTGGGTCTGCAATTCAGTGCTATGTCAGAAATTGTCTGTACCTGAGTAGTTATCAGTTCCATTGGCTTTGTTGCACACAGAGAGGACTATTAACAACATGGATCTTGATGTTAGAAATATAAATTCTTGAAAGTTTTGCCGTGCCGAATCCAAGGAGCAGTTTAGATTAGGATTTCAGTTGCTTGATCTCTGTAGTGCATTGATCTTCACAAGTAATATTAGGGGACTGTAACATTATAGGCACTTAGGAAGAATCTGGAGTACTCAAGATTGCCAATTGGTCTTGGTCCCAGATTGCCAATCTGGTGACTGTGCAGGGGGAACAGAAACCAATGGTGCGGAATGTGATGACTCTCAAATCATGTTCACCTATTGTTGGGGCCAGTGTCATGTCTTTTGACTCCGAGAGAGAAGTTCTGCTTGCATGGAGGGTAAGTGCAAGATAAGTCTTCCCAGCAGTCATCTGCACCTTGCTGCCCTTTTCAGTTTAATGGATGCCTCAATATCTATGCATGACTCTGGCAACAAAGACTTTGTCCTTAGCCAATTCGTTATAAGGTTACGTAATGGTCATCTTGGAATTGGTTGCAAATGGTATGACGTTTTTTGAATGAGAACTTGATTTAGCACTTCTGCAAAAGCAATGAGTCTTGTGTAGAGCAGAGACACCTAGTCTGGGTGTCATTAAAGCTACAAACATTAAGTACAAGCATGTTCCCATTTTTGGCATGGCCTCCAGAGTCATGTTGCCTTATGGGTCTGCAGGATTTGGTTAGGGAGGTGGATCCAGATGTCATAATTGGTTACAATATCTGCAAATTTGATTTGCCTTATCTAATTGAGGTATACCATGTAACTCCATATTTTGAGCTGTTCTTGTTTCCTGTACCTGCTGCTTCAGTAGACTGCTCTCAATTGTCAATCAACTCTTCAAACACATTTAGCATATGAGTTGCTCTCTGAGATGTTTTCAGCCACCTAGCTATTTCAGGCTCAGCTCTACTGTCAGTTCTCTTCAACTTTTGCCCTGGCTCACCATAGTAATTGATCATCGTAATGCAATCCTTGGAGCAGGAAGTAAGGAATCAATTGATAAGGCAAAATCTTGCCATGGAAAATAGCCATGTTCTATTGTGGAGTTGCTTATTCCACCTGCATGTCTCATTCTGTGCAGGCAATATGCCATCAGAGAGAGTAAGAAGTGACCATTGAAGGACATGTTCAAGTTGATCTTCTTCAGGTGGGCTTTTGAGAGAAGTTTGACCTTGGAATCAGCATCTTGTACCATTTTCAGTGTCTTGGTTTTTTAAAGTGGATCTTGTCCATGGACTTATTGCCAAGATAATCATCAACATGAAGATGTGCATGTAGGCAGTACAAGCTTAGCTCCCTGTATACTGATGTAGTGTTTTTTATGGATTGAGCAGATTACCTAAGTGTATGGCTTCTATGATGAGTGTCCGCGAAAGTGAGTAGTGCCAATCACTCCTTGTCTTCATACTAGGGTCCTTGATGGCAGTTACTCTTCTTCCATTTCTTGGCATTGTTAGACAGGTCCTGTGCCTTCAAACTTGAGGTTGCCCTACAGGTGCAAGAAGCTGCTGAGTCATGTGGTGCAGAGGTGAGCTCTTATGGGGTGAACTCTTTGTCATGAGATTCCATAGATTTGTGAAAGTAACCTGCACTCTAGAGCTTCTGCCTTTAGGAATGCCCATGGGTGTCAGGTTTTGTGACAGGAGGAGAATGTATCCCTCAGTATGATGAAAGATGATTTGCATGTAGCTGCACAGGAGCTGAGTTTGTTTCCCATTTGTCACCAATTGGTGCTCTGCTTTTAAATGGAGGTCAGTCAATCATCACTCATGTGAAAGGGCATTGTCTTGCTGATTAATCTCATGACTTGATTCAGTAATCAACACTTTGACAGGTATTGTGCCATATAAAGCTGATGCACAGATGGCATATTTTGCTCTCCATGGCCAACTTGAATGTCAAAAGATGATCCTGAGGTTTAAAGGGTGTGGGATATGCTGCAGGTACATATTTTCTGGTGGGGATTCCTGCCACTTGCAATTACCATGTCAGATATGGTGTTCCATTGCTGCCAAGAAGTGGGTTGTATAAGACTTACAGGAGCTGTAAAACAAGGTAGTGCTATAATCCAAGTGCATGTTTGAATCAAGATTCTAATTCATCTTTTTTGAAGGTATTAAATTATAATGAGCACGTCATAAACGAAACGAGGTATTAGTCTTGCTTCTATTCTTGTTTAAGTTTTCTTTGTGCCCTGCCGCAAGGTAAGGTATCAAGGTAAGTCGACTTCGTTTTCCTGTTTTGAGGTCATCCAATTGGGTGAAGGACCCCAATTTTAAAACCCTTGACATATTTTTAGGACCCTTAGATATGCTGAAAACCCAATGAGAAAAAGTGTCAAGTTCACACACCATCCATCCATGGTTGTGTGTTTGTGGGTGCTAGTTCACTCTGGCCAGAAAAGTGGCCATCATTTCTAGAAGACTTAGCCAATACGATCTCTCAAAGTGAGAAGAGTTAGAAGTGGTCAAGGGGCTCTATGGAAATTTTGGTTTATGGGTTTCTTTTGATTTTAAAAATTCAAACCAATGGAGCTTAATAAATTTGAGGTTTAGTTACATTGCAAATCTAAATATGGGTGCAATTCTGACATCTTATTAGATAATTGTGTTTTTTTTTCATCTTTAAATAAATTTCGTGTTGCATATTGGTGAAGAAAGTTTTGTAAAGATTCAAGGTTTGGTAGTGAACCTCTAATTTGACATTCATGTACATACAATGGATGGATGTTGTGTTTTGATAGTAAATTGCTTTCATCATGAAAAGATTTTTGTAATAACATATTGTAAAAAAACCTTCGTTATTAATGTGAACAAGATGAAAATCTATGAATCTTACCAATTTTTTATTTTTATAAATTATAAATGATAGACTATCTTTTCCATATTATTCAAAAGAAGGATGTATCATATTTTTTAATTCATAGTTTTTAAAATATTCATAAAATGTCATATTTTCAAAATTAGATGGTCTACATTTGTAAATGTCAATAGGATGTTATCCAAGATATCTTGATTTTGACAATAATTTAGTTTGAAGATGTGGTGGTTTATATCAATATACTTCACTCCTATATTTTTTTGTACAATTGGAATTTGTAAACATGTTAATGCAGCTTCTATTGGTGATATAGGTTTGGATTTAATTAGTGTGGAAATGAGTTTCAATTGCAATAGTGGAACATTTTGTAGCCCTAAATGAACTAGATTACTAACATTTAATTCTATACAACCATGAGGTTCACATTTCATTGAATATTTCAATAAGTAATATGACCAATGTGATGATGTAATTCGTAGCATGTTCATATGTGCACCCCACGACAATAATAATGTAGGATGATAAGTAACAACATTAAGATCTACATATCGAGGTCTATAATATTCCCATGTATTTGAATCATTGTTCAATGTTGGTTTTTGTGAAATATGTTCTAAATATAGAAATTCAAATTTGCATTTATCATTAGTTTTTTTTGGCACACATCTATTGTGACAACTATGTAATTGTTTGTGTATTACCAATTTGTATAATAACTTTTGCATGTTATCAATGGGTTCTATGAATTTACTAATATTTTCATCAAATGGTGCAAGTACAAATGCAATAATTTCATTGGAAATTCTTTCAATATTTTCTTTTCTAAGCCACAAAAATAACATGAGCATGAATGGAACCATGATGTTATAATTCATATTGAATAACATGTTGTTCAACTTTGCCAATAACACCATTATTGAATAGAATATATTTTTGCATCAATTGTTCAAATCTACTATGAAATAAAGTTGCACATTCAACTAGACAATCTTTCCATGTCATGTCAATAGGAACATTTTCTATTAATTCTTCGAATTGATCAATTTTTGCCCATCTTAATGATTACATCTCATTTGATGTAAAAGATTTTTAAAAATGAGGTATACCAAACTTTGCTACCATTGTTAATAAGTCTTGCAAATATGATATGCACCATCTGGGTGAACCTTGTAATTTAGATGGCAAATGAAACTTGACTATATGATTAATTATGTCTATTTTTGACATTGTTGGATTTTGTAGTTTAATATTTTTCACATTTTTTTCAAGGCATGTTTTTGAAGTATGTTATAA